>Ga0114970_10001358_pt1 | contig 18256 bp, 34 predicted proteins | sample M_140205_XF_Meta_FD_87030 | JGI IMG/M metagenome (GOLD analysis project Ga0114970, IMG submission 87030) | Freshwater microbial communities from Lake Montjoie, Canada to study carbon cycling - M_140205_XF_MetaG | ecosystem: Environmental > Aquatic > Freshwater > Lake | place: Lake Montjoie... | reverse complement strand
CAGACAAAATAAAGCGATTGCAGGTTATTCTACTATAAGCGGTGGTTATGTAAATACTGCTTCAGGTGCTGATAGTTATGTAGGAGGAGGTGGTACAAATACTGCTTCAGGAGATTTCTCTACTGTTTCAGGTGGGCTTTCTAACATAGCGTCAGGAAGTCGTTCTGCTATAGCAGGAGGACAATCTAACACAGCTTCTGGAGCTTGTTCATTTATAGGAGGAGGTCAAAGCAATACAGCATCTTCTGGTTATTCTTTTGTTGGTGGTGGTACATCTAATAAAGCGTGTGGATGTGGTTTAAATATTGTAGTTGGTGGATATAACAACACTGCTTCTGGGGATTATTATTCAACAATTGTAGGCGGTGAGCTTCATCTTGCTACAGGAAGAAACTCCTTCATTGGAGGAGGTAGAGGTAACACAGCTTCAGGAGCTTGTTCAGGTATTGTATCAGGATGTGCAAACTCTGTAAGTGCAGGGATGAGTTTTATTGGAGCAGGTAGAGGAAATACAGTAACAGGTGCTTGTAGTGTAATTGCAGGTGGGTATATTAATACAGTAAGTTCTGCATACACTTCTATAGGTGGAGGTCAATTAAATCTAGCTTGTAATACAGGAGCTACAATTGCAGGGGGTAGAAATAATACTGCTTCTGCAGATGATGCTACTGTTGGTGGTGGACTAGGAAATACTGCTTCAGCATACAGAGCAACTGTTTCAGGAGGTAGAAGTAACTGTGCAACAGCAACTCACGCTACAGTTAGTGGAGGATATAATAATAAAGCATTATCAGTTGATTCTACTGTAGGAGGGGGTTGTTTAAATACAGCAAATAATTTTGCGTCTACTGTATCAGGTGGTCTTTCAAATAGTGCATCAGGAAATAGAAGCACAGTGGCAGGAGGTCAAGCTAACACAGCTTCAGGAGCTTGTTCCTTTGTAGGAGGAGGTGAAAATAATAGAGCTTTAGCAATATTTAATACAATAGCAGGTGGTTTAGGAAACTTAATTTGTTCAAATGGTCTTATAAGTACTATTGGTGGTGGTCAAAGCAACACAATAAGTAATGGATATTATGCAAATATAACAGGTGGATATTCTAATACAAGTTCATCTAACTTCAACTTTGTTGGAGGTGGTAGAAATAATACAGCATCAGGTGGTGCTTCAACAGTAAGTGGTTCATATAATACTGCTTCAGGTAATAATTCAACTGTAAGTGGTGGTTTATCAAACACATCATCAGGAGGTTGTTCCTTTGTAGGCGGTGGTCAATCAAGTACAGCTTCAGGAGCAAATTCAACTGTTAGTGGTGGTCAATCTAACTTTGCTACAGCATCATTCTCTTTCATAGGTGGTGGTGGTAGTCATACAAACTGTGGTTCTTATGGAACAGTTAGTGGTGGATATAATAATAATGTAAGTGGTGTTTGTGCTACAATTGCAGGAGGTGATAGAAATCGTTCTGAAGGTTCAGCATCAACAGTAGCAGGTGGTAGTCAAAACACAGCGTGTGGAAGTTATTCCACTGTAATGGGAGGTCAATCTAATATAGCATCAGCAGATTGGTCATCAGTAGTAGGTTGTGGATTAACAAACTCTTGTGCTTGTTCTTTTTATTCAAATAGACTTAGAGCTGACAACTTATTATCATCAGGCCCAGGAGCAGTATGTAATAACGCAGGTGGTACATTAGTTCCTGTAGTATCAGATAGTAGATTAAAACAATGCTTTAATCCATTACCATATGGTTTATGTCAATTAAGTTGTTTAAATCCATTATCATTCTATTGGAAAGATGAACATCAAGCAGACAATGGTGCTACAAGACAAATAGGATTCATTGCTCAAGAAGTAAAAGAAGTTGTACCAGAAGCAGTATTCAAAACTAAAGATGATTACTATGGCTTAGATGTCAATAAATTAGTTCCTGTATTAGTAAAATCAATACAAGAATTAAAAGCTGAAAACGACACATTAAAAGATAGAATAAAATCAATAGAAAATATCTTAAAAAACAGTAATTTAATTTAACTTTACAAATAAAAAATAATAATTATGGCAAATTCATGGAACACACTTCACATCTTTGGATTCGGAACAGTTCAAGCAATATCCGATACTCAAAATGTACAAGCACCAGTTACTGCATTCCAAGCAGAAGTTGATGCAGTAGTAGATAACGTATGGGCAAACAAACCAGATGGTTATGAAGGCACAAAAACATACCATGCTATCAATAACTTTAACACATTGTTTTCTGATTGGTTACCAAATACACCTGATGCTCAGTCATTTAGAGTAGAGGCAGCTAATTTAGACCAAGCGTTATTAGATGAGTTAGCAACAGCAGTTTTGGCTTATGTACCTCCGTTACAAAAGAAATAATATTTAATTAAATTAATTTTTTAATTTAATAGTTACTTCATAACTTTGAGCAAAACTCAATATTATGAATGCAATTCTGCAAATAAATGGTGGGATAGGTAAGTGTATCATTGCCACCACAGTTTGTAAACAAATTAAAAAACAATATCCTGAAGCTCAATTGATTGTGCTTAGTGGTTATCCTGAAGTATTTCTTGATAATCCGCACGTTGATAGGGCTTTTGCGTTTGGGCAAACTCAATATTTCTACCAAGATTATATTGAAGGAAAAGATTTTAAATTCTTTGGACATGACCCGTATTTAGAAGCAGGACATTTATTACAAACTGAACATTTAACACACACATGGTGCAAAATGTTTGGCTTAGATGTACCAGAATCAACCAATCCAGAATTATTTATTACAGATAGAGAAAGAAGTTTCTTTAGTAAGAAGTTTGTTTCAGATAGACCAATATTTTTATTACAAACTAATGGTGGCGCACAAGGTCAAGAATTAAAATATTCATGGGCAAGAGATATTCCTGCAAATGTTGTAACAAAAGTAATAGAAGAATTTAAAAACGATTACAACATCATTCACATAAGAAGGGATGACCAACCAACATTTGATGGTACATTTTCAGTAACAGATAATTTTAGATCATTAGCAGTTCTTATAGAATTAAGTGAAAAAAGATTATTAATGGATAGCTTTGGACATCACGCTGCCGCAGCTATGGGAAAACCAAGCACAGTATGTTGGGTAGCTAACACTCCTGTAGTATTTGGTCATAAAATCCATGATAATATTATAGCAAATCCATCAACTAAAAAACCTGAATTAAGAAATTCATTTTTACAGAAATATAACATATCTGGAGATTTATTGGAATTTGCTTATAACAACGAAGAGGAAATATTTGATGTAGATAAAATTATTGAATCACTGAAAAAATAATATGGAAAAAATATTTCTTTTATATAGGCATATTAGACTAGATACACATGAACCTTTTTATATTGGTATTGGAAATAAAAAAAGAGCTTATGGCAAGTATGGGAGAAGTAAGCATTGGTTAAGTATTGTAGAAAAGTATGGATATGAAGTAGAAATAATATTTGATGACTTAACTTGGAAAGCGGCGTGTGAGAAAGAAAGAGAATTTATTGTTTTGTATGGTAGAAGAGATATCAATACAGGTATATTAGTTAATCATACAGATGGCGGAGAAGGGTCTCCCGGTGTTGTTCAATCTAAAGAAGCTAATGAAAAAAGAAGAAATTGGTCTAAAAATAGAGTTTTTAGTGAACAAACGAAGCGTCTTTTATCTGAAAAACAATTAGGAGAAAAGAACCACATGTATAACAGAAAAGGAATTAATAATCCCACCTTTGGTTTAAAGAGAAGCGACAAAACTAAAAAGAAACAATCAGATATAGCTAAACAAAGAGGTAAAGAAAATAACCCTATGTTTGGTAAAAAACATTCTGACGAAACAAAAGAAAAAATGAGACTGAAGAGATTAGGCGTTAAGAGTAGTAGTAAAAAAGTTGAATGCTTTTTAAATAATGTATTAATTAGTACGTATAATTCATTGCAAGAGGCTGCTATAGAAACTAAAACTAATTTATCTTCTTTATGTATGTGTTGTAAAGGAATTAGAAAAAGTGCTAATGGATTTAAATGGAAGTATGTGTAAATACAAAAACAAAAATTAAATAATTATGATTGAAAAAATATTTTATCAAAGCTCGTTGCCTCGCTCAGGTTCGTCACTTTTACAATGTATAATTGGACAAAATCCAAATTTCTACGTAACACCTACGTCAGGTATGTTGGAGCTTTTGTATGCTGCAAGAGGTAATTACACAGATAGTCCTGAATTTCTTGCACAAGACCATGAGGTAATGAAAACAGCTTTTCAAGCTTTCTGCAAACATGGAATGGATGCTTATTACAATGCCATCACAGATAAAAAGTATGTAGTAGATAAGAGTAGAGGATGGGGAATTCATTATGACTTCTTAAATTTCATTCAACCGAATCCAAAAATTATTGTGATGGTTAGAGATTTAAGAGATGTATTTGCATCAATGGAAAACAACTATAGAAAAAATCCAGACAAAGCAAATGCTATTTTAAATTGGGCGCAAATGCAGGGGACAACAGTACCAAAGCGTATAGACATTTGGTCACAATCACAGCCCGTAGGATTGGCTATTGAAAGATTGCAAGAGCTGTTTAGACTAGGAATAGATAAGCATGTATTGTTTGTTAGGTTTGAAGATTTATGTCTTTATCCAGATACCGAAATGCAAAGAATATATCAATACTTAGATATTCCTTATTACCAACATGATTGGGATAACATAGAGCAAGTAACTAAAGAAGATGATGAAGTGTATGGAAGTTTTGGCGACCATGTTATTAGAACCAAGCTTGAACCTGTTCCATCAAGAGCTAAACAATTATTAGGTAAAGATGTAACGAATTGGATTTTTGAAAATTATCAATGGTTTTTTCAACAATTTAGATATACAAAATGATAATAGTATTATTTGGTCAACCGCATAGTGGTAAGACAACATTAGCGGAAAGATTAGAATTTGAAAACTTATATGACATTCATATTGATGGAGATAAGTTAAGAGAGGTATTTAATAATAAAGATTTTAGTAGAGAAGGTAGATTAAGAAATTTGCAGAAAGCTAGTGATATTGCTGCATTTTTAAACGGGATGAGTTATGATGTTGTTATGTCTGTTGTTTATCCATATAAAGAAGCAAGAGATTATTTAAATAATTTAGTAGCAGATGTAAAATGGATATATCTAACTTATACAAATCCTAGAGGTAGGGAAGGTTTCCATGTTGTTGACTTTGAGGAGCCAGAATTGGAAAATTTCATGCAAATTAATACCGACAATCAATCAATTGAAGAAACATTAGAAAAAATAGAAAAATATGTGGGACAAAAAAGTACACGTTAAAAGCTCAATGGAGCGTAAAGAAAATCAGTGGTCTTTATTTATTGGGCGTTGGCAACCACTTCATGATGGTCATAAAGCTATGTTCCAGCAAGTCCTAGATGAAGGTGGCAAAGTGTTAATAGCTATCAGAGATGTAGAACCCGATGAAAAAAATCCATTTAAGGCATTTGATATATATTTAAAAGTAAGTGAATTTTACGCAGATAATGATAATGTCAGAGTAATGGTACTTCCTGATATATGTTCAGTTGACTTTGGTCGTGGCGTTGGTTATGACATTGTTGAGCATATACCACCACCAGAAGTCGCAGAAATTTCAGCAACTAAAATTAGAAAAGAATTAGGTTTATGATAGTAGAAAGAAAAAGGCATTTAGCCAAAACTATAAGCTATAGAATTATTAGTACAGCCGTAGGATTTGGAATCATGTGGTGTATTAGTGGTTCTGTAAAGATAGGGGCAGCATTTGGAGTAGCTGAATTAATTTATAAACCAATCCAATATTATATCCATGAACGTATTTGGTATAGATGGATTACTTATGGTCTAAAAGAGAAGAAACCAAATCAATAACTTGACTAGCAGGTATAGTCCTTTGACATTCAAAATCTTTGTTGCGAGGACACCAAAGCCAATAAGGGTCTAATTTAATATTAGGGTCATTCCAACATCCATGACATACATCTGGTTTGGTTATTCTGTAGCAATCAAATTCATGGTCAGATTCGGTAAAGTTAGAAATCATAACTATCTTTTGATTTAATGCCCATGCTAACCAAGATAAACCACTAGATAATCCTATAAATAGCTTAGCTCCTGCAATTACATCCATTGTATTTTCAATAGAAGTATCATCTATTTTGGTGCAATTATCAAATGGGTTATCTTCCTTTGAAACATTATAAACATTGTAACCTAATCCATGCATATAATTTATTACTTCCTGCCATCCTTCTCTAGTCCAAAACTTACATTCCATTGTGGAATTGGTGGCAATAGCTACATACTTCCAACTAGGTACTCTAAATTGATTTGAATGGTTTATTTTAGGTTTAATTGGGGTATATTCTAAGCCTAGTATATTAGTAGCTGCTTGTTGTAAAGGAATGGTATTGCATAGCACAGGTTCTTTGTTCTCATCCCATTTCCATCCTATCCTATAAAGGGCATAGCAATTTACAGTAGTCCCCGGCTCCACTAATTCTAATTCTGGATAATCTAATATATGGTTCCAATAGGTAGATAAAACAACTTTACAATCATGCTTCTTTTGAAATTCTAGGGCGTATCCTGTCCATGCAATCGTATCACCTAGGGATTTACTATCCAATACTATAAAAACGGTCTTATTTGCCAAATCTAGGGTGTTTTTGTAGATCAGATGACCATCTTGCCAAACCTTTGCAGTCCATTTGGTAAAGTATTGCCTGTTTAAACGAACCCAACAATTAGATTTAATAGTATTTTCATAATGGCATCTGCCTTGTTCATCATAAAATTTAACCTTAAAATCACTATCAGATACTCCTTTGATTTCCAAAAATGCACCATCAACAAAATGCTGTGTTATTTTTACAGATTGTTTTCTAATAGGAAACTTTAATATCTTATCGTAACAAGTTTCATGTCGCAAAGCAAATACGGATGAGTCATTATCAAAAACATATTCACTCTTAGGTTTATCAATAGTATTTAAGTCTGCATCTATTGGGTATAAATAATCAGCGTATTCTGGCGGATATGACGGCAATAGGCGGCTAACTATTGGAAGACTATATGATATTGCTTCTTTTAAAACTAATGGGGCACATTCATTAACCGAATTAAACATAAAAATATCAGCCGCCATCATAAAATTATCTATATCTGCCCTTTCGCCCCATATTTTAACATTTGCAGGTACATCTTTCATTAATGGTTCCCAATACTCAGCAAAATTAATTGCTTGATTGCCAACTGAGTGAAATTGTATATCAGGATATTTGCGAGCTATTTCAAGCATTTCACCTTGATTTTTCCCTTTAGTCCATAAACCAACATTAAGAACATGTTTTTTATCTAAATCCATGCCTAATTCTTTTTTAACATGTATTTTTTGCAGCCAATGAATATCTTTAAATTCTATAGGATATTCAATTACTTCAAACATGGATTCCATATCAGCATAAACTTCTGTATGATATGAAGTACAAAACAAGTATAAATCAGGATGATATATTTTATCTGAATTTGGATTAAACATTACATCATGTGGCGTTTCTGCAATCCTATAAAACCTGTCGTTAGAATACAAGGCGTTTGCAAGTTCTTTAGGTAATCTTTCTGCTACATCTTCAATATGTACTATATCAGGCTTTATTTCATTGATAATATCCATTACGCGCATCTTATTCTCACCAGCTTCATAAAACCTATCACCAAGTAAATCCACTATCTGATTCCTTTGAACCACATAGGCAGCTCCATGAAAATTAAGCTCAATGCAATATACCTCTACATCTGTATGTGTCAGTAAACTTTCTATTCTTTTCAATGCAAATGCAGGTGCGCCACCTGTGCTAAGGTGTAATTCAAGTAGTAATATTTTCATTTTTTTCTTTTCTTTTTTGCCAAGCTAATTTCATTTTTAATTTTGTTTCTTCAGAGTGTTTCCTGCCAAAGTTAGGTGTATCTTCACCTCGTTTGCCATACATATAATTTTTGCTTCCAGTACGAGATTTTGACATTTTTTGTCTTACTTCTAATGTCATAGATTTTTTTAAAGTTTCCGAAATTCTTTTTTTAGTTTCTTCGGTGTGCTTATTGCCAGTATTAAATCCCTTTCTTCCAGCTTGAGCACTTCTCCCAAACATAGGATTATTTTCTCCTTTTATCTTTTCGCCATGAGCTTTATTTTGTTTTTCACTTCTAATAAAATTAACTGCTCCATCTCCTCCATCAGTCATGTTAGTTAAGTTGCCTAATCCCAAGTCATGCCTCCCGTAAAATGAAATTAAATATCTTTCTATTACACAAGCTTCTTCCCAACATAAATCTTGATGAGTAATTTCAATTTCATATCCATGCTTTTTTACAATTCTATTCCACATGGAATTTCTTTTGTACTTAATTTTTGGACGTCTGTAATTTTTACTAATTCCAACATAAAATACATTTAAAAATGAATCTTCAATATCATTTCTGCGGTGAATATATACTATTGCCATAAAACAAAAATGCCCAAAATAGAAGGCTTATTCCCTTTATACGATAATGCATAGGGACATCTAAATTGGGCAAAAAGTTTGTAATATTTTTAATCATAAAAAGGAAATAAGCACTATAAAGATAGTAAATATTCAATAAATTCATTTATTTTTTCAATATTTTTTTCTCCATGATAAAATAACAATTCCTTTTCATTTGCAGGAATTTTAAACCAATCTGAAACCATATATGAACATCCTTTAAAATCAAGTTCTTTTCTTAATCCATTTACATAAATTAATGGCAATCCCTTGTATGCGTTATAGTCGTAGAGCAATGTCTGTAAAATTGTTTCTTCATTAAAACTAGCATATTTAGCATTATTTTTAAGTATTGCTGGATGATTACATCTATAATACCAAAGTTCTAAAAAATCAATACAATTTTGCCCTGCTACAAAATATCCTGTTTGCCTATAACCGGTGTTGTGTCTTTCCATTTGATTTGAACCAAATAATTCACAAGCCGGAGCTTCCAATGTACCATTTAAATCATCTTTACTATCAGCTCCACCTCTGCCATTAACCAATAAATATTCATATATACCTTCTGTAAAGTAAGGATAGCTAGAATCAACATCAAAATAATCAAATATTGAATCTACATTTTTTGTAGCTACACTATCAGTATCTATATAAGCCACCACTTCAGCATAGTTTTCAAGTGCGTGTTGTACTATTTTGGGGCGTTCAATAAGTAATTTGTATATCTGCTTATCTTCTCTATCAATAAAATCTTTTCTTTTGTTTAAATGAATTACATCACAATCCCATCTTATTGTAATGGTATTCATGACACTTACTTTCTTATCTGAATTAAGCATATAAACCAATATAGGAATATCATTGCTATTTCTAATAGAACGACAACAAGCGTCCACAAGATCAAAATAGGAATCACTAGCGTAAAGAACAAAAGCTTTTTCATGTTTTGGTTTTTTCTTTATATAATATCCATAAAAATTATTGCCATAAAGAAGCTCCATATCAGGATATCTTTGCATCATTATATCTGGCGTTAAATCAGGCTGTAAATGGGTTTCATATGCATTACCTTCATGTTCACCTTGTTCCATTTGATATGGTACTGCAACAATATATTTTTTGTTATTTTGTTTTAAAAAAAGCATAACATATTGCGCTTCTTCTGTGGTTAAATGTTCCAAAACATCTCCTAAAATAAAAAAATCATATGTATCAAGTATAACAAAATCTATTGCAAGTATGTTTTTATGATAAACTACACCATATTTTTTCTTTAATTCATATTTATCTATGTATGGTTTCCATATTTCTACTGCATCAATCTTATAACCATAACCACGCAATAAATCACTATATGTTCCACATCCTGCACCAACATCTAGTATTTTAGCATCTGATGGTATATTCTGTAAAACCCAATTTCTAACTGAATCTTTGTATAAGGGATAACTTGTTGGCATAGGTTATTTGTTTTGGTTTTTTAGCTCATCCTCTAAATATAATTTAATAGCTTGTATTATTCCATTACCAAGTTTTTCAGCTTTAGTGCTATCAAAAATACCTTTTGGTATTTCTGACCAACACACAGATACTTCTCCTAAGTTTTGAAATACAATTTCTTTTAATTTTTCTAATGTCATAATTTCTCTCATAGGTTATTTGTTTTGCACAAAGCTATATAATTAACTTAATTAAATTAAATAATATTAATAAAATTATTACCTTTACCATATGAAAATAGAAGTAAGTATAGGGGAAGTGGTAGATAAATATACCATTCTAACCATCAAAAAGCTATTCATCCATGATAGTGAAAAGCTAGCAAACGTAGAAAAGGAGTGGAAAATAATCAAATCTGCCCTAGTGAGAAAACACCCAGAAACCCTAACAGATCCATTTACCCAAGAGCTTTACGACATAAACAAAAAGCTATGGAAGGTAGAAGATGACCTTCGGGATTGCGAACATAAAAGCGACTTTGGAGCTAAATTCGTAGAGTTGGCACGAGAAGTTTACCAATTAAATGATGTGAGAGCTATCATCAAAAAGCAAATTAACCAAAAATATGGCTCAGAATTGGTAGAAGAGAAGTCATATAAACAATAGTTATGAACAAAATTCAAGAAATAATAGCCTCATACATGACTAAGTACATTACTGCTACCGAGGAGCAGAAGGAATTGGCAGCTAAAAGACTTGAAGTATGTGCTGGATGTGAGTTTTGGAAACAATCTGCTATTAGAGATTATTGTAGTAAATGTGGTTGTACGACTGCGGCAAAAGTGTTTACTCCCAAGGGAGCAGGAGGATGTCCGGAAAAAAGGTGGATTGAATAACAGATAAAGTTATTTTAATTAATTATATTTGGGAAAAAATTGACATGAATCATCAATCTCAAGCAGGTGCATCGGCAGGTATTTCAATGATAAGTGCAGTAGTTACAATAAGTGCTATCCAACCATTGGTAAGTTTATGTGCCGGTTTAGTCGCAATAGTTTCAGGTATTTTTGCCATAAGATATTATTATTGGAAAACAAAACATCTGAAAAAAAATGGGTAAGAATCTATTGATATTAGCTCTATTAATAGTTTTATTCTTCTTCATGTTTAGTGATCCTAGATATGTGGGAGATAAAGTTGTCACTAAAATTGACACATTAGAAGTTCATCACGATACGACAATATACAAAAAGGGGAAAAATATACCATACGAAGTCTTAGATAGTATTTATCTAATTGATACATTCCCAATTCACGATACAGCATACATAGTTAAAGATTACAAAGAAATAAAAGCCTATTCGGATATTTTACGGATAGATACGGATAATTACGTTTATATTAAAGATACAATATCACAAAACAAAATTTTAGGCAGAGGTTATGACGCACATTTCGTTCAGAAAACCATTACAATTACACACGACATTTACCACAAGCCTAAAAACGAATTGTATCTAGGCCTTATAGGTGACTTAAGAAGATTTGACAATAGAATCGGAGTGGGAGTGGGTATTAATTACAAAAAACAAAATGAGTCTTATATAATAAATTATACGACTAATCAAATAAGTATAGGTCTTTATAAAAAGTTATTCTAATGACACAAGAAGATAGAAACGAAAAAATTGCTGAAACATTAGCAGCGAATCAGTCTAAATCAGGTTTAGTTGAAAAGTTAGTCTTTACTCTTTTGCCTATATGCGTATCTGCTATTGGATGGTTATTAACCCAAGTAAGCACTTTAAACAATCAAATAACTGTCTTAAATAACAAGATTGCGGTGGTAGTAACTGCTGAAAATAAAGCTATCCCCCCACAGGGAACGACTATTGAAATGGAAGCAATTAGGGCAGCGGCAGCACAAAGTAGGGCAGATATGAAGATGGAAATCATTGATAAAATGACAAACATAAAAGAATCAGCAGCATCAGAAAGAGCAGAAATCAAACAAAGATTAGCAGTTTTAGAATATAAAAATAAATTAAAATGAAACAATTTTTTTGTGAAGATAATGGAAGGTTATCTATGAAGCGTTTATGTGGTTTGATGTGTGTTTTAGCGTTATGTATTACAATGTATCACAATTCATTTAGTGAGTTAAATAAAGCACCTAGTGAAGCATTGGTTTATGCGGTTGCTAGTTTGGCTTTTGGATGCCTAGGTTTAACTACAGCAGAAAAGATATTTAAAAAAGAAGAACCAAAATCATAATATATGAAAATTTCAGAACATTTAGATTTATCAGAAGTTATCCGTAGCGAAACCGCAAAGCGTCATGGCATTTCAAATATGCCAACAGAAGAACATATAGCTAATTTTAAATTGTTAGCTGAAAATGTATTTGAAAAAGTAAGGAATTATTTCCGTTGTCCTATTCATATTAGTTCTGGATATAGATCTAAGGAACTTAATGCTTGCACACCGGGGGCATCAGCCACATCACAACACAGCACAGGTGAGGCAATTGATATAGATATGGATGGTAGTGCAAATGGGGTTACCAATACAATGGTATTTAATTACATCAAGGATAATCTAGAATTTGACCAATTAATTTGGGAGTTTGGGAACAATGAAAACCCAGATTGGGTTCATGTTTCTTATGAGAGTAATGGTAAACAAAGAAAACAAATTTTAAAGGCAACAAGAATTGATGGAAAACCGCACTATTCTCCATACAAATAAAACATATGCCAACAACAGAAAACCGCGGAGTAAAAACCGGTACTACTAGTTTAGCAAGAGATTACCGAACAAAATACCCCGATATGCCTACTAAGAAATTAGCTAGGATAATGTACAACGAAAACAATTTATTATTCACTAATGAGGAAACTGCAAGGTCAACACTAAGATACATAGAAGGTAAAAATGGAGCAAATCATAGACTTGTAAAAGCGGTAACAGGTAGTGAGTTTTTTAAGGTAGAAGATAGACCTAAAAATCCTTATAATTTACCCGCTTCAGATGAAACTGCTTTTGAACCTTATATAATTAAAGGTCATAAAAAAGTTTTAATATTATCTGATATACATGTTCCCTATCATAGCATAGATGCAATTACTGCTGCCATCCAATATGCAAAGAAAACAAAGCCCGATGCATTACTTTTAAACGGAGATACAATTGACTGCCATAGATTAAGCAGATTTATTAAAGACCCTAAGAAAAGAAACTTTAAGTTAGAATTAGATACATTCAAAGCATTATTTGACATATTTGAAAAGGAATTGAAGTGTAAGATTTATTTTAAAATTGGCAATCACGAGGAAAGATATGAGCATTTCCTTTATGAGAAAGCAAGTGAATTAGTAGGAGTAGAGGAGTTTGAGTTTGAGAATATCATCAAGGCAAGAGCCAGAGGAATAGAAATAATAGGGGACAAAAGACCTATGAAATTAAATAATTTGTGGGGGATTCATGGACATGAGTATGTCGGAGGGATTTCGGCACCGGTTAACCCTGCAAGGGGATTGTTTTTAAAAGCAAAGGTCAGCACATTCCAAGGCCATAATCACCAAACGAGCGAACACACAGAACCTACCCTTACGGGCAAGATGGTTACTACATGGTCATTGGGTTGCCTTTCTGAATTACACCCCGCCTATATGCCTCTAAATAAGTGGAACCATGGTTTTGCAGAAGTTGACCTTGATCCAAATGGGGAGGACTTTGAATTTAACAATAAACGTATCTTCAAAGGTAAAATTGTGTAATGTGCCACGCATCAAAATCATATATCGTAAATTAGGAAAGGAACAAGCCTATGGCATTTCATCAAGTGATGGCACAATAGAGATAGATAGTCGGCTTCGTTCAAAGAAATTGCTTGAGGTACTTATTCATGAAATTTTCCACCTCCTACAACCCGAAGATTCGGAAGAAGAAATAATTAAAAAGTCAGTAACATTAACAAAGCTATTATGGAAGGAAGGGTATAGACGTGTTGACCAATCTGACCACGAACCCTTACAAGACGGAAGCAAATGAGAACTTACAGAGTATTCTTCATAAAAAACGGCATAAAACTAACTAAGTTAGTCTATGCCGAATCTATGATTGAGGTGATAAATGCCTTTAAGGATATGGAAATACTTCTAATAAAAGAAATTGATGACCTTCCTCAAGGTGATGTTGATGTTGTCTCTTTAAATTAATCATTTATTTAATTTGATTGTGTAATGTATTCAATTATATATTCATATAAATTTATTGATTCAACTAAATCTAAAGTATGGAAATCAATTTCCTCTATTTTTCTATCTTCTAATGATATAACAATTAAAGTATCTTTTTTAAATTCAATAATTGCATGTTCAGTACATATATTATACTTATTTACTGATGAAATTCTAGGTAAATCGTAAATACCATTTTCATTATATTTAAAAGAAATTGGATTTACATTGTCAAATGCATTTAATACATTAAAAAATAAATCATCATGTTGTTTTGAAAAAATTTTCATTTTTAATCTAGTTTAATAATTAAATAATATTCATCTTTACCATTAGGTTTAATTTCAGAGTTCCATATTTTGTACATTCTTCTTCTGTCATAAACCGAATTGAATCTGTATTCCCTTATGGGATGTTCATTCTTGAGTAATAGCATTTTGCCCTTCATTTTGTACCAATCTCTCTCTTTCTTCATACTTCTTTTTTAGTTCATTAAATTCGGCAACAAGTTCCTTGATGCGTTCCCTTAATTGCTCATTTTCTAACTGCACAATGTAGTGTTGTTTTATCTCGTAATTGTTTCTCATATTATTTCAATTAATGCTCTTTTATTAATATAAGCTTCCAATAAAGCACTTTCTTGCTTATAAATTAGCCTTTCATCAGTTTGATCCTTTGTAAGTTTAAATCTATACAAGGCAATAAGCACTTCACAGCAATTAAGTTGTTCGTTGTTGGTACAAGAATTAATACAGTTAAGTACCCAATCTAAATTTCTTTCATTCATTTTATTATTTTTTAATTTAAAAATCAGCATTTACGGTCAGTACATGAACTTTGCCTATCCTATTGTATTTAACTACTTCGGGTAATGGCATATTATTTCTTATACGATACATAATTGCGTGTCTTGTTAATGGTAAGTCGGGGTATTTCCGATTCTTTCTAAAATGTTCGGGACTAATCTTCTCCGAATATTCTAATACGCTTATCTGTTTTGTTTTCATATTTAATTTTGTTGTACTCATTTGTTAGTTCTACTAATTCATTATAATTTGTTGATGTTGCTATTTTATGATTTATCTGTCTTAATAATTTTCTTTTTTCTTTTTCTTTTTGTGTAAAATAATTAAATATTATCATTTATTTCTATTGTTTTAATTGTTTCTTTTAATGTAAGCGAGTTACCCCCATTTTCAAGAGCACTAAACCATCTTTCCGCTTCTTCAATCATAGTAGTAGCGGTATTAGGTATATAAGAGCCGTCTTTTTCAATGGAATACATGATTGTTCCGTTTGGTTTTGTTTCTTTTACTAATTCTAGTTTCATTTTTTTTGGTTTTTATTGTTTATTAATTTGTTCTTCTTCAATTTGGTTTTCTGCTTCATTTCTTAATTCCCATTCTTCATCATCAATAACTTCCCAATCACAATGTTCATGGCATTCGGGACATAATTCATAAGCAATTAGGCTTTCGTAATTGCAACAAGTGTTTATTAACATAATTTGTGTTTTTAAAATTTATATACTTTAGTTTCCTTTCTGCATTTTACTTGCCAATCGTGGTTATTCAATTCTTGAAACCCGAATGACAATTTGCTATCTATTTTTTTAATTACCAATCCTTCGTACATATCTGTTTTTACAATGTCTTGATACAATTTAGCAAACCCATTCATATAAGTAGGTGCTTTATATATGTTGTTTAGTTTAGTTAAGCATAGGTGTTCGTACATTTCTAATCCGTTTTCAGTTATTCTACCTCTTTCGCAAGGGAAAGTTTCTTCAAGTAGCTTTACCCTTGTAAGTAAGCTATCCCCTACTAAATATTGGTCTGCCCAAACTAAAATATCCCATATAATAAACTTATCCTTATCCTTGTTGCCGTTTTCTCCTAATTTACCTTTGTTAAGATATTCTCCGGTATATACATACCATTGGTCAGATTGTGCCAATCCTCTGAAGTCTATATCAGAACTATGCCAAGATAAAGGTTGTTTATGTCGGTTATAAACATACAAATCAGTTCCATTAGTAAATACGATACAACAAGTGCCATTATATTTTGGTTGCACAACATACTCCCCGTTATCAAAAGTTTCTAATTCTTTTGGTGGAATTTTAAATTCGGGACGGGGTGGGTATATATAATTAAAATTAAGATATGGTATCATTACTTTATTAATTAAAATATTTATCAAATATTGTGTTAAACACACTTTGTCTAGTTGAAGCTTCACTATTGATTTCTTCAGCAAATTCTTCCCATAAATCATCATCTATGCGAATGTTCCATTTGGTAGCTAATGCTTCCCACATTACTATATAATCTTCCATATCTAAATAAAGTAGATTGTTTTTAAACATTACATACATAGTGTCCCTTAACATTTGGTGTTTGCTTTTGTTATCCATTGGATTAAGTTTTTGATTTCAAAATAAATTTCAAGACTGAAGTAAACGATTAAAAATATCGGTATTGAAATAAAAAATAATTTCAATATACCTAATATGCTAAAAAATGATTCTTTCATATAACTATTTTTTAAGTGCTACAATAGGGTTAATTAATTCAAATACTTGTTCGGGATTGTCATACTGCATAAGGCGGTCAATACTGCCTTTTGCCACTGAAAAAGTCTTTTCACCACTGATTAGATTTCCCTTGTCTAAATCGTCTATATCACTGCAATTAAGTATAAGTTCACTCAATACTGCTCCGTACTTCTCTACAAGGTCGGCATTAAACTTATACACTACGTTTTCAGATAATAACCCCTCAAAATTGGCTAAAATAACTGCTTTAGTTTCATCTACAATAGTGTATTTATCCATACAAATAAACATACAAGAATTGCCGGTATCATCTTGAATCTTGAAATTATCGGGTGTACTCTTTTGTTGGCGGTACTCTTTCATAAATAAATCCTTACCTACTGCCTTAATATCCCCCTCAATCATCTTTAGCTCCCCCGTAGCGGAATCAATTTGTTGTTTGAGTTCAGCATACCTTTGTATCTTGTTGCCCAATAAAGGTGCGGTAATGACCTTTTTATCAGTCTTTTTGGTGGTTTCTTTAACCTTTGTTGCAGTCGCAAATAGGTTTGTTGTTGTGGTTTTCATAGTTTGTTTTGTGTTTATGTAAAGTAAAGGTAATAAAAATATTTAATTTATTTAATTAATTCTTCAAATTGTTCAAGTTCATCATAATGACATTCATCAACATAGTCAAAGGCACATTTTTTCATAGCTTCTCTTTCCTTGTCGCTACTTGTGTACCATTCAATAAAGTTTTCAATAATCATTAGTTTTAAATCTTCCGACTTAGTTAGTTTTCTTTTCATAGTTTAGTTTTTAATCATTAATTAATTTAATACTGATACATTCAAAGTTCATATCATTGGTAGCCTCAAAGAGTTCATAAGCATCTTCTTCATCTTTCGCATAGAAAGGTTTTGTCTTGCCAATTTGGTAGCCGTCAAATCCTTCGTGTTCGTGGTAGCCATAAGTAACAACATACTTTTTCATAGTTTAATTTTTATTTGTTAATTTATAATATCCATATACGCATCTTGTCCCTTCTCTTGAGCAATCATAAGTATCATTTATTATGCCGTCAATAACGCAAGTAAAGTGTTTGCTTACATTTACAATTAATATGCCATTGGGTAATTCATCTGCTTTAAGGTGTGTCTTGCAACCTTGACCAATTAGCATTGTAGGTGTCCAAACAAAACCAAGTGAATCCATATAGTCAGCAAACCATTTGCGTTTGGTATTAATACCTCTTGATGCAGTTCGCTTTCCAGCTTTATTGCCTTCTCGCTTACCTTTCCTTTGAGTAGCATTACCATTAGCAAGTACATCATAAACTTCTTGGTAAGGTTTACCCGTAGCAATACATATTGCTCTGCATACGCAATCGCCCGTTTGACCTTTGTAACCCGCTTGTAATCTTCCGCCGTCATTGTAATTAAATTTTT
>Ga0114970_10001356_pt1 | contig 18264 bp, 28 predicted proteins | sample M_140205_XF_Meta_FD_87030 | JGI IMG/M metagenome (GOLD analysis project Ga0114970, IMG submission 87030) | Freshwater microbial communities from Lake Montjoie, Canada to study carbon cycling - M_140205_XF_MetaG | ecosystem: Environmental > Aquatic > Freshwater > Lake | place: Lake Montjoie... | reverse complement strand
CAAGAAGTGGAAGAAGAACTGTGATGAAGAGCGTTTGCTTGGCGTTTCGCTAACAGGTATTATGGATCACGCTTTGTTGAATGGTAGCAATCCTGAGGATATTCAGCATGGAAATCTTCCTCGTGCGCTACAGGAATTGCGTAAGGCTTGCGTAGATACTAACAAGAAGTTTGCTGATGCGCTTGGTATTGAAGTTTCTGCCGCCATCACTTGTGTGAAGCCATCAGGCACAGTAAGTCAGTTAGTTGACTCTGCTTCTGGTATTCACCCACGTTACAGCGAGTATTATATCCGTCGTGTTCGCGCTGATAAGAAAGATCCTCTTGCAGATTTCATGATTAAAAGGGGATATGCCGCCGAGGAAGACTTCTATAGTAAAAGTAATTGGGTATTTTCATTCCCAATGAAGGCACCTGCTGGTGCAGTTCTAACCAAGGATGTAACTGCTATTAAGCAACTTGAACTATGGCAGATTTACCAAGACCACTGGTGTGAGCATAAGCCATCTATCACCGTATACGTTGGTGATGATGAGTGGATGGATGTTGGTGCTTGGGTATACAAGAACATGGCAACATTGTCTGGTGTTTCGTTCCTACCACGTGATACTGGTTCTTACCGCCAGGCTCCATATGAGGCTATTGACGAGGCTAAGTATAATGAACTTCTAGCAACTCAAAACGTTGAAATCAACTGGACTGAATTTATGGAAGAAACTGATACAACTGAAAGCGCCCAGACCTTGGCGTGTGCTGCTGGTGGATGTGAAATTTAATATGAAAAAAACTTTATTTTTTATTGCAGGTATGCTATGCTTAGGTATAGCATATATTGGCATAGTTACTCCAGGCATCCCCTGGAGTACACCTAGTGTTATTGCCGCTTACTGTTTCGCAAGAAGTTCTGATAAGTGGCACAACTGGATGATGAACCACAAGTTGTTTGGACCGTTCCTAAAGAACTGGGGCAATAATAGCGTGTACCCAACTAAGGCTAAATGGATTATGTTTGTTGCAATGGACTCAAGCCTAGTCATTCTTTGGTTTACTACACACAACGTGAAACTTGTTTTTGGTGTTGCAGTATTTATGGCATTTTGGATGATTTGGGCGATCCGTTACCCTGGCAGCGTTGAGGAAGCGGAAAAGCGTAAGGCAGAAGGTAAGCGAGTCGGTTGGTTTAAGTGATTGGAGATTTTATGAATAATTTTGTTTCTTATGTACTCGAGAATGGTGGCAGACTAGCCCCACTCATCATAAACGACGGTCCTAAAACTAATGGTACTGCGTTGTTCAATCCATCGATCTATGTTGATAATGGGGAGTTGGTTCTAAACCTTCGCCATTGTCAATATACTTTGTATCATTCTGAACGAAATGTGTATGAGCATGAATGGGGTCCATTATCTTATCTAAATCCAGAGGATGACATTTCCCTCACTACTCAAAACTATTTTTGCACAATCAATGAAGACTTGACCGTCAAGACCTTTACTAAGATTGATACGTCGAAGCATGACATCAGACCTATCTGGGAATTTGTTGGTCTTGAAGACGCTCGTGTGTTTAGATGGGAAGGTAAGTTGTATATCAGTGGTGTCCGCAGAGATACAACAACGAATGGTCAGGGAAGAATGGAACTTTCTGAAATTATTCGTGAAGAAGATGGTAAGGTTAAGGAAGTAACTCGCTGGAGAATCCCCGCGCCACCACCAGACAATACATATTGCGAAAAGAACTGGGTTCCTGTGCTTGACATGCCTTTCCACTATGTTAAGTGGTCTAACCCAACCCAAGTTGTGAAGGTTGACCCAGAAAAGAAAACTTGCGAAACGGCATTTCTATCTTCAGATTATGTACCTAAGCCATACGATTTCAGAGGTGGTAGCCAGATAATTCCATTCGGTGAGCATAGAATAACAATCGCCCACGTTGTAGATCTTTTCAAGAGCAAAGCAGGAAGAAAGAACGCAACCTATCGCCATGCATTCATTGTATGGGATAAGGATTGGAACGTAGTTAAGTATGGGGAGCCGTTCAGCTTTATGGATGGGCAAATTGAGTTTTGCATTGGCTTGGTAGAATACAAAGATGAATATCTTATCTCTTTCGGCTTTCAAGACAATGCAGCATATTTGTTAGGTGTGCCAAAAAATATTATGGAGAAACTGGTTTATGGAAATTAATAATCACTACCTGAAGAACTATTACAACAATGGATTCTTTAAGATCGAAGGTTGGCCACACAATAATATTCCTCATGTAGTTGACATGTTGGAGTCTTCAGGAATCAATTCTGCAGGTGGTGGAGTTTGCGAGATTGGTGTTCACCATGGAAAACTATACATGGCTTTGAACTGCCTTGTCGATAAAAAAACTGAACCTTCTTTTGCAGTTGATGTGTTTGATGACCAGCATCTGAACATCGATCGATCGGGTAAGGGTTCTGTAGAAATCTTTAAAGAAAACCTAAAAAATCTAGACAAGTTTTTCGGCGAAAATACAAAAATTATCAAAGGTGACTCTACCGATTCTTCAGTAGATCTCGTGAAGCAAATTGGTCTAGGTACTATGCGTTATGTTTCTATTGATGGTGGACATACTGCTGAGCACACTATTAACGATCTGCAGATCGCAAATCAAATCGTAAAGAATGATGGAGTTGTTCTCCTTGATGATATGTGTCATCCAAGTTGGGTTGGTGTGACGGAGGGTGCTGTAAAGTATCTGATGCAAACACCAACGCTGGTTCCATTTTCGATTGCATGTGACAAACTATGGCTCTGTAAATTGAGTTACTACAAGAAGTATTTTGACTTCGTATGTAATAGTGATATATACAAGAGGAAGCCATGGGTGACCAAATTTGTTGGTCATGAAGTCGCTGTGTTACACTATTAATTGTGAGTTTGATATGAGCAAAGAACTACAAAATGCCGTGTATGAATACGTCAAAGATACAGAAAGCGCAGTACTGAATTACAATGTGGCTCGAGAATACCACAAAATTAATCAAACTGCGTCGGCTGTAACGTACTATCTTCGAGCTGCAGAAAGATCTGCAGATGATAACGATCTAGCATATGAATGCCTATTACAAATGGGTATCTGTTTCGAGACCCAAGGAAGGCGAGGGCATAGCGTTCGCAATTCATATATGCACGCAATCTCGCTATGTCCGTCTAGACCAGAAGCATACTTCCTTCTAGGAAAACAATATGAACAGAGTAAGTGGTATAATTTGCAATACACTCTTATCCAGGTTGCACTTTCTGGTCTAAGCGTCAAGCATAAACCTCTAAAATCAGATGTAGGATATCCTGGATATTATGCACTACTATTCAATAAAGCTGTTGCTGGTTGGTGGTGGGGGAAGCATGTGGAAGCGGAAGCGATATTACGCGACTTGCATGAAAACTATTGGGATAAGATGACTAATGAGTACAAGCTCGGGGTCCAAAACAACTTCAATAACCTGAAGATGCCATATAAGTATAAGCATGTTGGTGGTGTAATCGACATCCCTCAAAACGCAAAGACCGCTAAGATTATTGACGTATTCCCATACTTCAATGAAAAAGAATTGATGGAACTGCGAATTAATGTTTTAAAGGACCACGTAGATCAGTTTGTTATTATTGAATCTAACCAAACACACAGCGGTATCCCTAAAGAATATACTGCAATGAAAACGATTGAGGAGCTAAATCTACCCAAAGATAAGATCTTAGTTCTTGAAGTTGCATATTCTGACAGTATTCAAGCTGATGAGATCGATACCCTCAATTCTCAGCTCTCACAATCACCGAAAGAAGTACTTGCTTGGAGTAGAGAAAGAATTCAAAGAGACGCTATTACTACTGCTATTGAAAACTTCAGTGATGATGCTGTATTTATCCTTAGCGATTGTGATGAAATTATTAACCCAAGAAACATCAAGTATGTTGTCGACATGGCAAAGCAATTTAAAAATAATGTCATCAAGGTTCCACTCACTTTGCTTGAAGGTAGAGCTGACCAGCAAGTTTGTGATGCAAATGGAAACCCAGTTGCATGGGCTGAGGGTATGATGATTTGCTTGAAGGATCATCTACGCTATAGTACTCCAACAAAGATAAAGTCAGAGAAACTGACGCCATACTCAATTGTGTACTTGACTGAAAACAATAATATGATTACGGATCTCGGCTGGCACTTTACTTGGATGGGAGACGAAGAAAGAAAGAAAAAGAAGGCTGAGTCATTCATCCATTACGCTAATTTAAACGTCGTCAATAATGTTTCTTCTGATTCGCTGAAGAAATTGGGTATCGAATCAAAGTATGGGTACAAGACATCAAATTACTCCACAACAAATTTGCCGAGAGTTTTGTTTGACTTGCCGAAGGTAAAAGAATTCTTGTTGCCAGAAGGACAGCCGTAATGTCTAAGATTGTAGACTTTTTCCCATATTTTGATACAACTGGTAAAGAGTTGCTAGAACTCAGAATCAAAATGCTCTATGATTATGTTGATGAGTTTGTTATAGCAGAGTCTAATAAAACTCACAGCGGTATTCCAATCCAGCGTGGTCTGAGGGAAACTCTAAAAGAAAGAGGCATCCCAACAGACAAAATTATTATTGTAGATCTAGATATTCCAGATGATAAAGATCTAGTTGTAGAACACATTGATATTTACAATGCAAACTATGACCAAAGCAATATGAATACTGTGCGAGCTAAAACTCGCGAGAGAATGCAAAAAGATGCAATAACCAAAGCATTGTATAGATATAGCGACGATACAGTAATCTTCAATTCAGATTCAGATGAGATAATTGACCCAAGATATCTTGGGTGGTTTTCTGACTTTGCTAGAAAGTTCCCGAACGACATGATTGATGTTCCAATGCATCACTTTCAGGTTAGAGCAGATTTGCAGGTGTATGAGCATGGGGTACAGCACAGGTGGATTGCTCCATTCTTATGTACGAAAGAATTGTTGCTTCGCCACACCCCGTGTGCATTAAGATCTAGATACGCAGGTATAAACCGACTAAGTATTACTGTTGATGGTTCGCCAGTTGATTGGTGTGGTTGGCACTTTTCCTGGATGGGTCCATTGGAAAATAGAATCATCAAGTTAAAGTCTTTCTCGCACTATCAAGATAAGATAGGAGGGATAATTGCTAATGGCGATTATGGCTCAGAAGAAATGAAGCGATTTGCCATGGAAACTAAATTTGATGAGGGCAGCATATGCCCTACTGGCGTATTAGGATCTGAGTTGAAAAAGTATCCTTTGCAAAACCTTCCAAAAGAAATTTTTGAATTGCCCAAAGTGTTTGAATACCTTCTCCCAAATTATTCTCTTGAACAAGCATTGGATATAAGAGGCGGAATTTAATTATGAAAAAAGAAAAAATGGTTGTCGACTGTCCACTATACTTCAAGCAAAAAGAATTACTTGAACTGAGAATGCATTTGCTCGGTGGAGTTGTTGACGAAATAGTCTTCTTTGAGGGGAATATGTCCTATAGCGGCATCCCTAATGAATTAGAATGTAAGAAAGTTATTGACGAACTCGATCTTCCATTCAAAGACAAGGTTCGAGTTGTTGAAGTTGATATGCCTACCAACGATAAGATTACTTTGGACCACTATGACCATGTACTCACAGAACGGTCTTGCAGTTGGGATCGAAGCACATGGCATAGAGAACGTTTTTTGCGAGATTCTGTTTTATCTATCGTCGACGATTATCCAGATGATACTGTATTCATCCTATGTGATGGTGATGAATACATCAAACCAGAACTGGTTACTTGGTTTGCAGAAATGGCAAGAAGATACCCAGATATAGTCCTCAGAGTTCCTTTGGTTCAACTAGAGGGCAGGGCTGACATGCGAGTGTACGAGAAAGAAACAGATACACCTAGAATTTTTGATAAAAACATGGTTTTGTGTATGAAACACCACTTCAGAGAAACCAAGCCATCAATTCTTAAAGAAAATTTAAAACCAGATGAATTTCCCGACAGGACTGGACCTGCTCCTGAGGGTACTCTAATAAATCGTTTCGATACTAACTATGTGCATCAAGATGGAATTCGTGTCGAAGATTGTGGGTGGCACTTTTCTTGGATGGGTGGTGGAGAGGCTAAAATTGAAAAACTCGCAGCATACTCCCATTATAGCGATATCATCCATTTCTTCAAAGTTCCAAAAATGCAAAGCGATGCGATGAAAGAATTCTTAATGACTCAAGAAATTGAAGAAGGCTCAATCAATGTTTGGGGTGACCCGAGAACAGTTATGAAGAAGTATCCTGTCGAGAACCTGCCTCAAGTTGTATTTGAATTACCAGCCGTTAGAGAGTATCTTGGGGTATAGTATGAAAAAGAAAATTGTAGATGTTTTTCCATATTTTGACCCAACGGGTAGAGAGTTACTGGAACTTCGAATCAAAATGCTGTATGACTACGTTGATGAGTTCGTCATCGCTGAATCTAACAGAACACAAAGCGGTATACCAATTGAGCGAAATCTCAGAAATGTGTTGCGCGAGTTTAATATCCCATCAGATAAAATTATCATTGTAGACCTAGACATTCCAGATGACGACAATCTAGAAATACAACCAATTGATGGATTCAATTGTTATTATGAGGGAGTTTCAAACATTTTTTCCCTGCGAGCCAGAGCCAGAGAACGCATGCAAAAAAATGCAATCCTGTCTATGCTGTATAGGTATTCTGATGATACGCAATTCATTTGCTCTGACTCTGATGAAATCATAAACCCAGAAGCGATTTGGTGGATATCTAATATAGTCAGTGACAACACAATATTGACTATCCCGTTGATAAATCTACAGGCAAGGGCAGACCTAAGAGTTTTTAATACTTCTATCAACAACTGGTGGAGATGGGATGCTCTATTCTTAGCAACAAAAAAGCAGTTGATGGTAACTGATCCTAATCGCATCAGATCGAATTATATGCCAATCTATGAAAAATCTTTCCCTATGCAAGACGGGCGTAGAGTAGAAGACCTTGGTTGGCACTTCTCGTGGATGGGAGATAAAAGCAAACGAAAAATTAAATTGGATGCGTTTTCTCACTACTCAGATAAAAGCAACGAGGTTGACTTTGGCGGTTACTCGACGCAAGAACTCAGAGAAAAAATTATAGAGCAAGAATACAAGGATGGATCGCCATCCCCGAATGGATACATTAATTCTATCTTGAAGAAACATCCTATAGAAACTTTGCCAAAAATTATTTTCGATATACCCAAAGTTAAGAAACTGCTATTGCCTCATCTAGAATAATATATATAGAGATAGACGTCTGGCGAGGTGCGCTCGCAGCAGCTAGCAAGAAACTGGAAGGATTAATCCTGGAGTACTAATGCATTCTGACGCTGGTGGTAAGAGCAGTAATACTTTGCTCCTGCGGCACCCCGAGAGGACGATCCTCTACGTCTATTTTAGAATAGGAGATTACAATGGCGACGCCGAATGATTTTGACTTTGGTTTTAGTTTCGAAGATAGTGAACCGCAAGCCCCTGTGGTCACGCCAATTCATCAGAACAATGATGAGATAAAGGCGTTGCAGGAAAAAGTCGACGCGATTTTAAGTACACACGATACACTTATTAGTACTCAGAACCAGTTGATTGAAGAAAAATATAAATCTAAATTGAAAGAGGTTGAGGGGTTAATTCTGCCTCTGCTATATAATCTAATGAAGAACCCGGACAAAGCCTATATTAAGTGGGAAAATCGGGCACCAATCATCCAAAAACAGATTGATAAGATTACAGCAATAACGAGGAGCTGATAATGGCAGAATTAAAGTTAGTTTGCGACAACTGTGGATCGTCCTTCGCGCTCAGTTTTGACGAAGATGAAGTCAGTTATTCACCGAGCCATTGCCCATTTTGTGGCGATTATTATGACAAAGAAAATGAAGAGCTAAATTTCAACGACGATGAAGACGAATTCTTCGAAGAGACGAACGTTCTCGACTCAGACGAAGATGACGATGATAGCCGTTGGCATTGATTATTCTCTGACTTGCCCTTGCGTTTGTGTAAGCACAGATAAAACTTTTGCAAATAGTTCTTTACACTTTCTGACTGACAGAAAAGCAGTCGTCGGCAAGTTTCAGAACATATATGGCAAAGAGCACGATGAGTACCTCACAGAACAGCAGAGGTACGAGAACATTGCAAACTGGGTTCTTTCTATCCTAAATGGTCTTACAAACTTGACTTGTGAAGAGATTCATATTATGATAGAAGATTATTCCTTTGGTTCTAAGGGCAAGGTCTTTCATATAGCAGAAAACTGTGGCGTGCTCAAGTACCTTCTATACAAGAACGACTACAAGTTTCATACTGTTCCACCGACCGTAGTCAAGAAGTTTGCTACTGGGAAGGGTAATGCAAAGAAAGAGAACATGCTTGAGAAGTTTGTAGCCGAGACTGGACTTGACCTACATAATATACTATCGCCGACGACAAAGCTGGGTTCACCAACTACAGACGTTGTCGATGCTTGGTATATGGCGAGATATATGATTGATACTTTGGAGAAATCATGAACATATTAGTAACTGGTGGCGCTGGATTCGTTGGCTCGCATCTTTGCGATCGTTTGATTGCCGACGGTCACACCGTGCATTGCGTTGATAACCTATACACAGGAAGTCTTAAAAACATCAAGCAACTCGAGGATAATCCGCGTTTCTTCTTTCACAACCTAGATGTTACTTCTAATGAGATGCTTCTAAGGTTTATGGATAGGTCATATGGGTTTGAGCAGATTTATAATCTCGCTTGCCCCGCTTCTCCAGTGCATTACCAGAAAGACCCGCTGTATACGTTCTTTACCAACATCCTTGGTGCACGTTCTGTCCTAGAAATTGCGAAGTACCACAAGTGTCGTGTTGTTCAGGCATCGACCTCTGAGGTCTATGGCGATCCCGAAATCCATCCACAGCCAGAATCATACTGGGGGAACGTGAATACGATCGGTCCACGTTCTTGCTATGACGAAGGTAAGCGCGGAGCAGAAACGATCTTCTTCGACTACAATAGAATGCACGAAGTAGATATTGGCGTGTTCCGTATATTCAACACTTACGGTCCAAGAATGGCGCCAGATGATGGTCGCGTTATCTCCAACTTTATCGTAGCAGCTCTTGCAGACGCAAACATTACTGTCGCAGGAGCAGGACTACAAACTCGCAGCTTCTGCTACGTCTCAGACCTCGTTGAAGGTATCGTTCGATTCGCAAACTCAAAAGAAATCGGTCCAATTAATCTTGGAAACCCCGGAGAGTTTACTATTGATGAATTAGCGAGTATAATAGTTCGTAAGGTTGGGAAGGGGTACAAGGTAAACATCCCAAGACCAATCGACGATCCACAACAAAGAAAGCCAGTAATCACAATGGCAAAAGAAAAGTTAGATTGGCAACCAACAATTGCACTAGAGGAGGGTCTTGATAAAACGATCGAGTATTTCAAAAACCGATAAAGGAGTTTCAAATGGCTGATAACAATAACGCAGATAATTGCGATGGAGCCATGTGGTACGTTGAAACTGTAAATACTAATGATGAGATTGTGCGCGAAGTAGCAACTACAGTCTACCATTATGATGATCGAAAAGTCGAACCAACAGAAATTGGATTCAAGTATCATATCCTGACGTACAAGGATAATGAGTCAGACATAGAAGTCTATAATGCTGTTATCGGCGATGTTTCTCATTTTATCAAGAACAACTCCAAGGCTGGATGCCATGGGCTTATTGTGAAAGCTGGAGTTATGGAAACGAAGACTGTGATGTATATGTTCAAGAGAATTCTCGAGAACTTTAATTTTCCGCAACAGAGCATTACTGATGCGGTTCAACTAGTGGGGTAATATTATGATTTTTACGAAAGAAAGCCTGGTCGATTTGCTTAAGAACAACGTAGTCACCGTGACCTTTACCAAGGTTGATGGTAGCGAGCGTACTATGAAGTGCACATTGCTTGGTGAGTATGTTCCTGCCCCTACAGAGGGCAAGGTTCTGCTTCAGGAAAATTCAGGCAGCGATAGTAATATTTCGGTTTGGGATACGGAAGTCAACGGTTGGCGTTCTTTCCGCGTGAGCAATGTTAAGAATGTATCTGTGGGGTAATGTATGTCTAGTGAAGAAGATAAGATTCGACACTCGCGACGAATAGCCAAGACAACTGCCAAGATTAAGAAACAAGTGAAGATTGCGAAAGCGGCTGGGATGGATGTCTCAGAAGAACATAGGTTTGCCAAGAAGCATGCACTGGATTGCGGCGTCCCTAAATGTTCTGTGTGCCATCCTAATCCCAAACGCGAACGCACTGTCCAAGAATTAAAATTCATGGACACACAAAATTTATAAATAATGTTCAGCCACCCTACCTTTCGGTGTAAGGCAAGTAGTATGACTACGGCTGTTTGAGGATCCAGTTGAGAAAGCGCGCTCGACATAGATAAACCGTAAATCTTAATAATTTCGTAATAATTTTTGTAATATATAAGAGGGTACACCTCTTTACGCGAGCTGACTAATGATAAACGCATACAAGTCTATCTTCATCTCGGATATCCACTTAGGCTCAAAGGGATGTAAGGCAGAATTGTTGTGCGATTTCTTAAAGCACAACGTGGCTGAGAATCTATACCTCGTCGGCGATATCATCGACGGCTGGCGCTTGAAGCGCAAATTTTACTGGCTGCAATCGCACACAAATGTAGTCCGTAGAATCCTCACTGCTTCGAAGCGAGGCACCAAGGTTGTTTACGTTATCGGCAACCACGACGATGTTTTCCGTGGGCTTTTGCCATTTGATATGTGGTTCGGGAATATTGAATTAGTAAATCAGTGCCGCCACGAAGGAATCGACGGAAAGACTTACATGGTCATTCACGGCGATATTTTTGACGGCGTATTGAGAACTAAACTCCAGTGGCTATACCATCTTGGAGATTTCCTCTACAATATCCTTTTGGATGTAAACATTCTTGTTAGCAAAATTAGAAACTGGTTTGGACTTCCACATTGGAGCCTGAGTGCTTATTTAAAGCACAAGACCAAGGAAGCAGTTTCATATTTGGCTAATTTCGAAGAGTTAATTACCGAATACTGCGCAAAGCAAAAAGCCGATGGAGTTATCTGTGGGCATATCCACCATGCAGATATTAAGACGGTCAACGGCGTTGAGTACATGAATGACGGAGATTGGGTCGAGAGCTGTACTGCTCTTGTTGAACATTATGACGGGAAGTGGGAAATTATTCAATGGCAACAAAGCTGATAATTATTACCGATGCCTGGGATCCGCAGGTTAATGGCGTTGTAACTACCTATAAGAATCTGATTCAACATATCCCTCCCCATGTGCACGTAGAAATCGTACATCCAGGATTGTTTAAGAACTTCGCCTTCCCCTTATACAAGGGGATACAAATCGCCCTTTGCACTAAGAAGAAGATGCGACAAATTCTTATTGATAAATATCCAAGCGAAATACAAGTAATGTATCACATTGCAACAGAAGGCATTCTGGGTCTATTGGCTAGGAATGTTCTTCGTTCGGCGAAACTCCCATACACCTCCGCATACCACACAAAGTTTCCTGAGTTTTTCAAGGCGATGTATGGTATTCCTATTTGGATGACCAAGTGGTATTTCGACTGGTTTCACAAGAAGTCCAAATATGTAATGTGTTCTTCTAAATCAAGTGCCAAAGAAAACCCTCAGTGGAACAGCGTTGTGTTGGGTAAGGGTTATGATTGGTATTTCAGATTTAACGATAGATATGACAATAGAAACAAAACTTTGTTGTATGTCGGTCGAGTGAGCAAAGAAAAGAACATCGAAGACTTCTGTAGATTGCCAGATAACAACGATTTTTACAATTACACCAAGATTGTAGTTGGTGATGGTCCAGATAGAAAGCGGTTGCAGAAACTTTATCCAAAGATCCATTTCGCAGGATATAAGTTTGGACAAGAACTGGCTGCTTTCTATCAGAATGCAGACGTATTCGTATTCCCAAGCAAGGCAGATACTTTCGGGCTTGTTATCCTAGAAGCAATGGCATGCGGGACACCTGTAGCAGCATATCCCGTAACTGGACCGATTGACCAAATTATTGAAGGTGTGAACGGATCTATGTTCGAGGATTTACATATAGCAGTAGATGCTTGCTGCAGAATAGATCGCGGCAATGTTCACTTTTCGGTGAGTAACATAAGTTGGGCGAATTCCGCTCAGCAATTTATTAATTATATTGAGAGTTGATTATGAATGATATTCCAAAATCCGCAGAAACCCTATTATTAGAACTGAATAAGAAATACCCCAACACGGTAAACCGAATTCGGAATATTTGGGGGAAAGACCTGATTATCTCAGATAATAAGTTTATTGATATTATGACCGTAGAATATGGGGATAATAATAAAGACTTATTTTGTATTAATGGCTGGCGCATTGTTGACCGAATCCACGAAATTCATTCCGAAATATACGGTTCCATCGACCGAAATGAGGCTATGTGGCACCTCCCAGTGTAAGTCGTTGATTTCATTAAAGTTTTTTTTATTGCCTTTTCCAAGAATTCAGGCAGAATATATGTATAGAGTGAAGTGAGAGGAAGCGGACGAAATGATTTTCTAAGAGCCGATGTCGGGAAGTGGCTCCCCCCAAAGATCCCAAGTCGTTGATTTTGTTAGATTTTTTACTATTGTGTTTTTTAAGAATTCAGGCATCATATACTTATGAAAACGAAAACTGAAAAGCAACTCCTCGCCGAGATCGCTCGGCTCCAGGCGCAACTTGCCGAGGTCCAGAAGCCCAAGATGAAGAAGGTTCGTCCCCTCTTCTCGGATAAGGACATCTGGATCCCCGAGAACACGCCATTCTGCTGCGACCCGAGCAACGAAACCTATTGGTGCATGTAATATGAAGCAGTATTATTGGATTAAGAGCACGATGGGCAAGAACGGCATGGTTCTGGTTCTCTGGCAGACTGGCAACTACCAGTACCAGATCGACGAGAAGAACGATTCGTTCACGCGGATCGCTGTCGTCAACGGCGACTGCGAAGAAGCCATCAACGTCATGGAATCCCTGGCGGTTCAGTGAATCGGAACACGTATTACAATCGTCCGCAGCGCATCTGGGTCAGTTTCAAGACTGACACAGATGGCTTTCAGGTCGGTCCGTGTGGATACGGCATGAACCGAAAAGAAGCGGAAGAGGACTGCGATTACCAGTGCGAAAGCGCAAATCGCTGGTTCGAGCCAAGTGATTGATTCTATTCAGTTTTTTACTATTGTCTTTTTTGAGAATTCAGGCATACTTTAATCATGAAACGTAACTTCAAGCCGCTGCCGCGCAGCACCAAACTTATCGTCGAATTTCACGACGGTATCCATTCCACCTATACGACCAAGGGCGACATCATCAAGATGAACGTCTTCAGCCCTCGCGCTATGAGTCTGTCGCTGGTCAACGCTCTGGACAAGTTGGAAGCCGATCGCAAGATGGACTTCGACACGTTCGGCACGTGCATGACGGTCTCCGCGATCGGTTACATCACGGGCATCGACGGCAAGCCGCAAATCTACATGCTGGAAATGGCAGCGCACCGTATCGACAGCCAATTGGTGCGAAAGGTCCGCAACCTCGTTACTGGTGAGGTGGTCTAATCATGCCTCGTGGCGTACCCAAAAACGGTTTCCGCAAGACCAAGAAGCGGATGGCGAAGGTCGCTGAATTCAAGGTGCCCGTGCGCAAGCCGCAAACGGTCGCGCAGATCGAAGCCAAGTTGCACGATCGCTTCGAGGCACTCGAGGTGATGGCTGACGCAACTGGTCGTGGCATCAATCGTGCGCTCATCGTTTCTGGTCCCGCTGGTCTCGGCAAGAGTTTCACGGTCGAGCAGAAGATGGCTCTCCTTGAGAAGGCTGGCAAGGACGTGACCTACATCAAGGGATACGTTCGCCCGATGGCTCTGTATCGTCTGTTGTACAATGCGCGTGGTGCTAATTCGATTATCGTGTTCGACGACGCCGACTCGATTTTCTCCGATGACGTCAGCATGAATTTGCTGAAGGGTGCCTGTGACTCGACTGAACGTCGCAAGTTGTATTGGCTCTCGTCTTCGCTGGAGAAATTGTTCGACGACGAGGGCGATTCGGTTCCTGAATCGTTCGTGTTCGATGGCTCGGTCATTTTCATCACGAATTATGATTTTGACACGATGATTGCCTCAGGCTCAAAGATGTCTCCGCACTTCGAGGCTCTGGTCTCGCGGTCACATTACCTTGACCTGGAAATGAAGACGAAGATGGACTACATCGTTCGTATCCGTCAGGTCGTCAAGGGTGGCATGCTGAAGTCCCGTGGCTTCTCGGCGTCAGACGAAACGATGATTCTCGAGTTTATCGAGAACAACATGGAGCAGATGCGCGAGTTGTCGCTGCGTATGGTTATCGAGGTTGCCACGCTGTTTAAGATGAGTCGCACTGGCTGGCAAAAGTTGGCGAAGCAAACTTGTTTGAGGGCTGCATAAATGTCTGAAATATTGCGCAATCGATGTAATACCCTAGTGACTGCTCTGGTCGGTAAGGATTATGTTGACGCATGGTGGGATTCCCCGAACAAGCGATTCGACGGGGAAACCCCACGAAAAATATTTGACATTGAGCCAAATCGGGTTTATAATTACCTGATGGAATTTACAGAAGGTGCGTGGTGATGAACAAACATATTATTAGCCTCGCAAAGAAGTCTGGACTTATTCAGTATGAATCTGACGGTAAGATAGAAGAAGTTAAAAAGTTTGCCGAATTGATTGTGCTGGAATGCGCCAACTATGCCTCCCGTAACTGGGAGCATGGGCACTTGTTGGCTCAAGACCTAAAAACGCATTTTGGAGTTGAAGAATGAAAACTCGAGTGATGAAGCGATATACAAAGAACAATCCAAATCCATACTATGATGTGGATACTTGGATTCATTTGTTGGGACCAATTGGATATTGGAGCACACAAATGCGCACGACAGACTTCAACTACGCAGCATCTGTGTTTGACGACTACAAGCACGATCGGCGAGGAAAGCCACTACCAAAAGATGAGGCTATTCTGATTCATTATGAATAGAAAAGAAGAAGTCCTGATGATTCTCGCAGAAGAATGTGGAGAACTCACACAGGCAGCAATCAAGGTTATTCGATTCGGTGCGGACGGTTGCCCACCGAACAGCGAAGAGACTAACAAGACCCAACTCGAGAAAGAGATGGGCGATGTTCTTGCCATGATGCGATTGGTCGATGAAGAAGTTGGTCTTGACCTAGATAGAATTATAGGTTATGCCGAGGCTAAGTTGGTGAAGGTTGAAAAGTTTATGGGGAATCCGCGATGAGTCTAAAAGAACTGACGGTAGAGAAGCACCGAGCAGCGGAGAAGTCTCCGTTCATGCAGGCAGTCTTCAATGTAACGATGCCTCTCTCAATGTGGGCTGACTACACCTACAACAAGTGGGCATTCTATTCCATGCTTGAGAATCGCGCCCAAGAATATCCTATCTTTTCCGACCTCATTGAGTTAGGATTGCAGAGGGCGGATTTGTTGTTCATGGATGCATTCTATATGGGTGCTCCTGATGCATACATTAAACCTTCTACCAATCAATATATTGATTATCTGTCTAAACTAGACGAGCGCGGAATCCTTGCCCACGTTTATGTTTGGCACATGGGCGATCTATACGGTGGACAGATGATTAAGATGTTAATCCCCGATGCATCCCACGAAAATTTAGAATTTGATGATGCCGACGCGCTAAGGGATACTTTGCGTTCCAAACTCTCTGACGATCTGGCAGAAGAAGCCAATATTGCGTTTGATTGGGCAATTCGAATCATGAACGAATATATACCTGTTTGAGTGGAGATATTGTCATGATGGAAGAAAGGCACATGACTGAGTTAATCTCAGCCGCACTAAAGATTCGCGATGTTGCGCGAGGGATGGTTGGACAATTTAAGAAACAAAATGATTCTCTGACTATTGAGAACCTCAAACTTAAATTTGACATCAAACTTTTGGAAATTCGTTTGCAAGACGCGCAAAAACAAATCCAAACTTTAGACGCCGAACGCCAAGACTTGCAAGCAGTAAATTCCGTGATGGAAAGAATTGTCAAAAAGATGACAAAAAAGTCTTGACATTTATTCTTGGAAGAGTATAATATTCGTTATGGCTAAAACTAAGTACACCCCAAAAGTACACCATGAACCCACTTGGGCTCCTGGTGAGGAACCGTGCAGCAAGATTTCTCTAATCACTGCATTCAACTGGTATAACGAAGAACGCACCTCCAAGGATGCTCGCAAGTTTCTTGTCGAGTATCTGGAAGAGAAGAATCTTCTTACCACACTTCAGAAGAAGGCAGTGCCCTTTCTTTCTGATAATTGGCATATCAATACAGGCTGGACTGCGCGAATGCTTTCGCTCGGTGCCTGGATCCCAGACGAGTCATTCCAAAGTTTCAATGCTGAAATTCGGGACGTGACTAGCCGTTTGGATGAGATTGTCAAGGCACGTAAACTCGATGTCCCTGTCGCACCTGAAGACGTTGTATCCATTCAGGAACGCACTCTTGCGAAGGCAGAGGACTTTATTCAAGACCTAGAAATCGAGTTCGACAAACTTTGGAATCGAAAGAAAACCGATGTTGAGTTTGTCCCATACACGTGGATGATGGATAATGGCGTGAAGCCAGCCCATGCAGGACGGATTGCGGAATACTTCCGTGCCCGAGCCAAGTCGTGGGTTTCCCTCATCGAACAGCGCAAGAAGGACGCATTCGTCAAGGAGTCTTATCCTTGGCCACAGAAGGATATGGTCGATGCCGCATCCATATTCTTGTCCTTCGCCAGCGACGCCGAAAAGTTGTCTTCGAACAAGAAGGCAGCGCGAAAGCCGCGAAAGAAGAAGCCGATATCGTTTGATAAGATGGTCAAGAGCCTGAAATTCCTCCAGGAGGATTCTGAGAACAAACTGACCTCTATCAATCCCGTCAAGATTATCGGGGCACAGCAACTCTGGATTTATAACGTAAAGACCCGAAAGTTGGGCGTGTATAACGCTACGGACTCGGTCGGTCTGTTGGTCAAGGGTTCTTCCCTTGACAATTATAAATACTCAGAGTCCGTTGCAAAAACGCTACGAAAGCCCAAGGACGTTTTAACGAAGGTTCTAAGCGGTGGCAAGATTGCGCTGAGAAAGGTCATGAGTGACATTAACTCGAAGGCATCAGAGTTGAATGGTCGAATTAATAAGGATACGATTTTACTACGAGTGGAGTAAAAAATGATTGTAGTTTCAAGCAATTATTTGAACACGAAAGAGAAAACATTTATCCGAAAGTATGCAAGTTATGTTCTGAATCGTATGGTTCGCCGAAGCGTTCAGAACAAGGCAAAGGTTCTAATCAAGGTCATGAGCCCAGACGAGTTTGATGCTCTGGCAGATAAGAGCGATCTTATCAATTATAATGCTTGGTGCACCTATGACGGAATTGAGAATGATAAGAAGAAGTTCACCGTCGTGGTGAACATCAATTCAATCAGCAAGCGCGCAAAGAAGCCGCTGGTCAAATACAAGACCGTGCTGGTTGACTTAGGACACGAACTGACACACGTCAAGCAATACTTGAACGGCGAGATCTTCGACTATAAGTCTGGAGACGTTCGGTTCAAAGGCATGAAATTTGACGCTTCTCATTACGAGAACGAAGAAAAGTATTTCGAGAGTCCATGGGAGATCGAAGCCTATGGTCGCGAATGGGGTCTGTATAAGATGTTTTGCAACAAGATGAAAGAGGACTTGAAAAAGAAGTAATATGGCTAAGAAGAAACATTATGAGTTCCAAGAAAGCAACCAGCAATTCCGCGAAAGCGACGGTCTGAAGACAAAAAAGCTGAAGACCGAAGGACGTTGGAAATTTAATCCAAATCAAAGTTTCTCTTCTGAGGAAGAAGAGGACGACTTCGAGGATGATTACGGATACGAAAGCCAAGTATGAATTGTTTCGAAATTGTTGACCACTACGCCGATGAGTTTACGAAGGCGATAAAATTTCGTGACTCAGTGCCCATCGTTATTGAGGAATATCCCTGGAAGAATCAGCTCTGGTCTTCCTCAAGATACCGAAGGGCGCACGTTG
>Ga0114970_10001354_pt1 | contig 18294 bp, 18 predicted proteins | sample M_140205_XF_Meta_FD_87030 | JGI IMG/M metagenome (GOLD analysis project Ga0114970, IMG submission 87030) | Freshwater microbial communities from Lake Montjoie, Canada to study carbon cycling - M_140205_XF_MetaG | ecosystem: Environmental > Aquatic > Freshwater > Lake | place: Lake Montjoie... | reverse complement strand
TTCGGCGACGTTCTGGCCTGGGTGGCATCGCTGGCAAACCAGATGAACATCGACCTGACGGCTGCCGTGCAGCGTTACGCAGCCGGATGCCCTCGATGCACCGCAATGCCCTGCGCCTGCCGCTGACATCCGCCAACCGCCACTTTCCTTCAACCGCCACTTTCCTTCAACAAAGCGTTTGTTGAAGACAACAGGTTGGGGGTTGACCAATTGCCTTCAACAAACCGGCGAGGGTGAGGGCGAGGGTGAGGGCGAGGGTGAGGACGCCTGGGCGCGCGCAGGGTTAGATGAAGAGTTCGGCGATCTGCACGGCGTTGAGTGCTGCACCCTTGCGCAGGTTGTCGTTGCTGACGAACAACGCCAAACCACGACCGCCATCTACCGAGGAGTCTGAGCGAACACGGCCTACGAAGCTTGGGTCAGCGCCAGCAGCCTCGAGCGGAGTGGGCACATCGAGCAACTCAACACCGGGCGCGCCGCCAAGCAGTTCGAGGGCACGAGCAACGCTGATAGCGCGTTCGAACTCGGCGTTGATGCTGAGCGAATGACCCGTGTAGACGGGCACGCGCACGCAAGTGCCGCTGACGCGCAGGTCGGGGATCGCCAAGATCTTGCGGCTCTCAAAGCGCAGCTTTTGCTCTTCGTCGGTTTCGAACGAACCATCGTCTACGTACTTGCCAGCAAACGGCAACACGTTGAACGCAATGGGCTTAGTGAACTTGGTTGGCGTCGGCATCTCAACCGCATCGCCGTGATAGGTGAAGTCGCGGGCTCGATCGGCCACTTGGCGGGCCTGCGTGTCGAGTTCGTCGACGCCGGCAAGACCGCCGCCGCTCACGGCCTGATAGGTGCTGACGATGAGGCGCACAAGGCCGGCCTCGTCGTGCAATGGCTTGAGCACGGGCATCGCGGCCATCGTGGTGCAGTTGGGGTTGGCGATGATGCGCTTGTGGGCGTTGGCGATTTCGCTGGGATTGACCTCGCTGACAATGAGCGGAACCTCGGGGTCCATGCGCCACGCCGACGAGTTGTCGATGACCATCACACCGGCGGCAGCGAAGCGCGGTGCGAGCACGCGTGACGACGAAGCGCCACTAGAGAACAGGGCAATGTCGAGCCCTGACGGGTCGGCGGTCTCGGCATCTTCGACCGTGATCTGGCGATCGCCCCAGGGCAACGTGGTGCCGGCGGAGCGCGACGATGCAAAGAAGCGAATTTCGCTGACCGGAAAATTTCGTTCGGCGAGGATGGCGCGCATGACGCTGCCGACCTGACCTGTTGCTCCCACCACACCAATTTTCATGCATCCGAGGCTAACGCCCAAGTGCCCCAGATCGATCGGGAATTAGTGCTCCAAGCAGCGCCGATAGCGCTACGAACGTTCCGCAATCAGCCACCAGTGGCTGCGGTTCACGCCCTCGAATGTGCGCAGCTCGGCGTCGTTGCGAGCCTTGAGACGGCGATGCGGCGAGTGGTAAATGACGCGGGTTGCGAACTTGTAGGGCAGGTCAGCGAGGTGGCGTGACACTTCGTCGGGTGACAAACGGTTGGCCTGCCAACCCAATCGTGACGCCAACCGGCGGCGAGCAAGCCACGGGCCAACTCGAGGCAAGTGCCACATTGCGCGCATCAGTTTGCCCAACGGCCACAACGCCAGATCGATGGGCTGCCAAGTGCGGAAGTTGAGGGCGATGTGTCCGCCTGGCTTAGTCACTCGGGCTGCCTCGGTGACCAACGACAACGCATCGTCGTGCTGACAGTGCTGCAAGGTGATGTAGCTGAAAGCGATATCGGCCTCGCCGTCGGAAATGGCAAGGGTGCGGCCATCGGTAACGTGACAGGTGCGCAACCGCGACACCTCGCCGAACTGCGCAACGGTCTGACGGCAGCGCTCGAGAAAGGCGGCGTCGAGGTCGCATGCAATCACTTGCGCGAAGGCCCGGCTGAAACCGGCGGTCATGCGACCGATGCCTGAGCCAATCTCGACGATGGTCTGCTTGGGCAGATCGTCGGTACGAAGTTTGAAGGCTTCGAGATAGGCGAAAATCTCGTGGTCACCGGTGTTGGTGAACTCCGCTAGATCAAGCGTCTCACCGGTTTCGTTGTTGAAGACCCAACCGATTTCGCGCACGACATCGTCGGCCGATTTTTGGCCTTCGCTGACGCGGCCGGCTGTGCGCCAAGGAACGAGTTGGGGACGACGCCGACTCACTTGCGCTCGGGAAGTGGCGCTGCGTAGGCCTGGCCGCTGTCGAGGCCAAACGCTGTGTGCAAGCAACGAGCAGCCGTTTCGAGATCGGCTGCCGAACACACCACGCTGATGCGGATTGTCGACGTCGAGATCATCTCAATGTTCACGCCGTTATCGGCCAACACCCGAAACATCTTGGCGGCGATGCCAGGGCTGGTCTTCATACCGGCACCAACAAGGCTGATCTTGGAGATGCTGGCGTTGTGGTTCACGCCCACCGCACCGATCTCGGCTGCGACACGAGCAACGATCTGCTCGGCAACGGCCATGTCTGCCTTGGGCATCGTGAAGCTGATGTCGGTGGTTCCCTCTTTCGAGGTGTTCTGCACGATCATGTCGACGTTCACGTTGGCATCAGCGAGCGGCTCAAACAGCGCCGCTGAAATGCCGGGACGGTCGGGCACACCAATAACGGTGACCTTGGCTTCGCTGGTGTCGGTGACAACACCCGAAACGATGGGCTCTTCCATGCCTGGCTCCTTCGAGCTCACCCATGTGCCCGGCTCCCATGTGAAGCTCGAACGGACATGGAGGGGAACATTGTGGTTACGAGCAAACTCGACACTGCGCAGTGCAAGCACTTTGCTGCCGGCACCCGCCATCTCGAGCATTTCATCGAAGTTGACGTGAGCCAACTTGCGAGCTTGCGGCACGATACGAGGATCGGCGGTGAACACGCCCGTGACATCGGTGTAGATCTCGCAGGCATCGGCGTTGAGCGCCTGTGCAAGCGCTGAGGCGGTGAGATCGCTGGCGCCACGACCAAGCGTGGTGATTTCGTTCTCGTTGCTCACACCTTGGAAGCCAGCAACGACGCACACCTTGCCCTGGGCCAAGGCCTCGCGAACACGGTCGCCCTTGACCTCGATGATCTTGGCCTTGCCGTGCTTGTTGTCGGTGATGATGCCCACCTGGCTGCCGGTGAAGCTGACTGCGTCGATGCCGAGGTCGCTGATGGCCATGCAGACCAATGCAGCCGACATGCGCTCGCCCGTGGTGAGCAGCATGTCCATCTCGCGGCCGGAGCGGGTATTGGAGACCTGCGTGGCCAACGAAATCAGATTGTCGGTGGTCTTGCCCATCGCGCTAACAACGACAACAACGTCGTTGCCATGGCGCTTGGTGAACGCGACATGTTCGGCAACCGCACGCATGCGATCGGGGTCGGCTACCGAAGTACCGCCAAACTTTTGAACAATCAGGGCCACGGGTTGGACAGGTTATCGGTCGAAAGCCACGACACCGCGACACGATTGGCCGCGCACGCTCAGCGCCGAACGGACTTGTTCGGGACTCAAGCTCGGTACTGTGACCAACCGTGCTGTCCGCCCGTCTCGATACCTCGTATGCACCCGAAGTGCGCCGGGCAATTACTCCGCTCACGATCGCCAAGATTGGAGCCAACAGCGCCTACAGATTCGCGCCGCCGTTCCTCGCCACAATCTCGGGCAATATGCACGCGTCGCTGCCGGCCGTGGGAGCAGCGCTCGCTGTGGGCGAGCTCGGCGGACTCGCAGCTCCGATACTGGGCCGCATTGCTACCCGGGCAACACGGCGCACGACCATCTGTGGCGGCTTACTGGCGCTCTCTATTTCCGCCACCGGTTGCGCTGCGAGTCGCAACATTTACCAGTTGGGCGTGTGCCTCGCCTTCCTCACAATGGCAAAGATCGTGTTCGACGTCGGTGTCATTTCGTGGCTCTCTGATCGTGTCGCGTACGAGCAGCGCGGCCGCGCCGTAGGCCTCACCGAAACTGCGTGGGCGGGCAGCCTGTTCATCGGCGTTGTCATCATGGGACTCGTCACCGGCGCCACCTCTTGGCGATGGGGCTACGCCGTTGCCGCGGTGGCCATCATTTGCTGCTCGGCATTCTTGCGTCAGCACCTGCCCGACGAGGCGGCCCCATCCCGTGTGCCACGAACGGCTGATCACGTGAAGCCCCGGCTGGGCAAAGGCTGGTGGGTCATCGTCGCCATGCTTGCCCTCACCGCGTGCGCACAAAGCGTGTTCGTCACATTCGGCAAATGGCTGAAGGACAACTTTGGCTTTAGCGACACTGACATCGCCATTGTTATCTTCGGCTTCGGCGCCGTAGAACTCATCGCAACTTCTTCGATGATTCGCTTCTCCGATCGATGGGGCAAACAACGCTCGGCCATCTCTGGCGCGGCGCTGATCATTCCATTTGGAATTGCGCTCGCAGCCACCTCGAGCCACGTATACATCGCGTTGCCGCTGTTGGCGTTGTACATCGGAGCGTTCGAGTTCGCAATCGTCTCGGCGCTGCCGTTGGCCAGCAACTTGGTGCCCGCGCATCCGTCGATGGGACTCGGCTTCGTGATTGCCGGCGGCACATTGGGGAGAGCCGTGATGTCGGCTCCGGCCACAGCCGCGTTCGCAGCGCATGGCATGTGGCTTCCGGCAATACTTGGCGCCTGCTGCGCCTCGATCACGGTGTTCAGCCACTGGCGCTATCGGGTCAGCCTCGGTAGGTGGTTGTAATGGGCAGTCGGCGATCTTTACCGAACGCCTTGATGCTCACTCGCACTCCCGGAGGACACTGACGACGCTTGTATTCATTGGTGTCGACAAGGCGGGTGATGCGCCGCACCATCGCTTCGTCGTGACCCGCAGCGATGATCTCGGTGGCGATGCGATCTTCCTCGATGTACATCTCGAGAATCGGATCGAGCACCTCGTATGGAGGCAACGACTGGTCGTCACGCTGATCGGGACGTAGCTCGGCTGACGGCGGTTTGGTGATGACATCTTCGGGGATCAGCTCGTATCCCGCGCGCTGATTCACATAGCGGCACAGGTCGTACACGCTTGTCTTGAACACGTCTTTGATGACTGCGTAGCCACCCACACTGTCGCCGTAAATGGTGAAGTACCCAACGGCCATCTCACTCTTGTTGCCGGTGGTCAGCACCATCCAGCCGAACTTGTTCGACAGCGCCATCAATGTGGTGCCGCGCACACGACTCTGCAAGTTCTCTTCGGTGAGATCGGGCTCGCGATCGACGAACGACGGAGCAAGCATCTCGAGATAGGCGCTGAACGCAGGCTCGATGGCCACCGTGCGGTAATCGATTCCAAGGTTGTCGGCTAACGCTTTGGCGTCGGTCTTTGATCCGTCGCTGCTGTAGCGCGAGGGCATGGAGACACCGTGCACATGTTCGGCGCCCAAGGCATCGACAGCGACACAGGCAACGATCGAAGAATCGATACCGCCCGACAAACCAATGACCACATCGGTGAACTTGTTCTTGTGCACGTAGTCGCGCGTGCCGAGCACCAGCGCTTGATACATCTCGGCAACCGGGTCGAGCAACGGCGCAATGCGAACCGGCGACTCATGCAGTTGAGTAACGGTCTCGTCGCTGATGAACACGGTTGGCAACAGCGTGTCGGTGACCCGGCCGCGAGGATCGAGCAAGCGCTTGCGGAACACCGGCGCAATGTCGATGTCGGTGATCAACAGCTCTTCTTCGAACTGAACAGCGCGCGCCAGCAGATTGCCGTCGGCATCGAACGCCATTGAGGCGCCATCGAACACCAACTCGTCTTGGCCGCACACTTGGTTCACGTAGACCAACGCACAGCTGGCATCGGCGGCACGCGTAGACAGCATGCTCTCGCGGCTCTCGACCTTGCCGCGGTGATACGGCGATCCGTTGATGTTGATGTTGAGTTCGGCGCCACCAGCAGCCTGCGCAGCCAGCGGGCCAACGGGGCTCCAGATGTCTTCGCAGATGCTGACGCCAACCTTCACGCCACCGATGACGTACAACTCGAGTTGGTCGCTTTCGTTGCCCGGAGTGAAATAGCGGGCCTCGTCGAACACGCCGTAGTTGGGCAGCAACCGTTTGCGATACGTGCCTTTGATCTCGCCGCCAGCGCACACAGCAGCGGCGTTGTACAGATCGCGATCGCTCTCTACGAAACCAACGACGGCAACGCAGTTACCGGTTCGCGCCGCAATGGCGGCCAGCACGTCTTTGTTGTCGCTGACGAATCGCGGCTTCAACACGAGATCTTCGGGCGGGTAGCCCGTGATGCACAGCTCGGGGAACGCAACAATGTGACACTGCGCAGCCTCGGCCCGATCGTAGTAATCGAGGATCTTGGCGAGGTTGCCCTGTAGGTCGCCGACGGTTGGATTTATCTGCGCGAGCGCAATGCGAAGCCGAGTCACAGCGGCAGGCTACCGAAACAGGCGGCCGGCCTGTGGCGGGGTTACGTGGTGGGCGCCGACAATTCTTCGGTGCCGCATGTATCGCCCGGCAACATTGCGGCCGCAGCAATCTGATAGTTGACTCCATCATCGGTAAAGACGGTGGTCTGCTTGGCGGCCGCACACAAGGTCTGCACGTCGGCTGCCTGAACGACCACACACTGACCCGCCGATGCAAGCGATACTCCGGCCGCTGCTGGCCACGCCACCGTGGTGGGGTGCGGCTCGATAGCGGCGATCTCTTCAGCAGATATCTTGCGCGCCTGCACCCGATATTGCTCGGCAACAAACGGAGTCTCATCGCCCAAGTTGCCAGCTCCGAAATACTTGCTGACATCGCTGAGCGCAGCAACGAAATCGGCCAAGGTTTGGCGGGCCGGGGTCTGCTCTGGAGTGTCGAACCCGAGCGCATACGCGGAATGGGTATAGGTCTGCCCGTTCGCGGACAGGACCACCACCGTGTTCGGTGCGTCAGCAACATTGAGTTCGGCTACGTACACCGGCGGCTTTTGCAGCAGTCGCAAGGCATCGGCGAAATTCAGAACTTTCTGGATCGCACCTTCAGTAATCGTTCGCTCGAACAACGGCGCCAACAACGAGCCAGGGAACTGCGCCGTCTGCGCACCCGGGGTGATGAGCCGCCCATCGCCGCTCACAACCAACGTAGGCACCGCTGAGAACACTGCGGCCGCAGGCGCAAAGCCCCCCGTTAAACCAATGCTGACCACCAAGTCGTTCTTGCCCGTGCCGTGGTTGATGGCGATCGACGGGGTGCTTGTCTCACGGCCCAACCCCATCGCTACGGCTATCAGCAGACCCAGCAGACCCAGCAGTACGACTGCGCCAACCATGACAGCACGACGGCTGGGGCGACGATTACTCGTGGACATAGGCCGCTGACCATACCACCGTGACTCTCACGACTTTCCGCCATTGACCTGCATTCGATAATGTGGGAGAACCTGCACGGCAATGACGCCGGGCGAGTTCACACAGCGTTTACAAACGGGCAACGGGGTCGAAACCCTCGACCGGCACACTCACCGGGCCCTCAACAATTCCATTTCGGAAGGACCACCAGTGGCCTATCAAGCTGAATACATCTGGATCGACGGAACTGAGCCAACTGCGTTGCTCCGTTCGAAGACCAAGATCATCAATGACTCCGTCACCACCCCACCAATCTGGGGCTTCGACGGTTCGTCAACCAACCAGGCCGCGGGCGAGAGCAGCGACTGCGTGTTGCGTCCAGTGTTCTCGTGTCCAGACCCAATCCGCGGCGGTACCAACATCTTGGTGCTGTGCGATGTGCTCTTGGCAGCCGACATGAAGCCACACCCAACCAACACTCGCGCCACCTGCGAGAAGGCAGCCAAGAAGTACGCCAAGCAAGAGATGATCTACGGCATCGAGCAGGAATACACCATGCTCAAGCTTGATGGCACTCCGCTGGGCTTCCCAACCAATGGCTTCCCTGCCCCTCAGGGTCCGTACTACTGCGGCGTTGGCGCCGGTCGTGTTGTGGGCCGCGAGATCATCGAAGAGCACACTCAGGCGTGCCTCGATGCCGGCTTGATGATCGAAGGCACCAATGCCGAAGTCATGCCCGGCCAGTGGGAATTCCAAATCGGCGCAGCCGACGCACTCACCGTGAGCGATCACATGCACGTAGCCCGCTGGCTGTTGCACCGCATCGCCGAGGACTACGACGTAGTCATCAGCTTCGATGCCAAGCCAGCCGCTGGCGACTGGAACGGCGCAGGCGCCCACACCAACTTCAGCACCAAGGCAATGCGCGAGGATTACAAGGCCATCGAGAAGGCCTGTCATGCACTCAGCAAGCGTGTTGAAGCTCACGTCAAGAACTACGGCCACGACATCGAGAGCCGCCTCACCGGCAAGCACGAGACTGCTCCGTGGAACAAGTTCAGCTTTGGCGTCAGCAACCGTGGCGCATCGGTGCGCATTCCATGGCAGGTCGCCAAGGAAGGCAAGGGCTACGCCGAAGATCGTCGTCCAAACGCCAACGTCGATCCGTACACGGTTACCCGGCTCATCCTTGAAACGGTCTGCGGCGCAGCCTGATTCCGTTTCAAACGTAAGCAGTATCGTCAGGGGTCGGGCCGAACGTCCGGCCCCTGACGCTTTTTCGAGAGAGGCTCAGCCATGAACGAAGAGCAGCGCAACTATGTCCTGCACACTGTCGAAGAACGCGGCGTCCGCTTGGTGCGGCTGTGGTTCACCGATGTGTTGGGCAACCTGAAGAGTTTCGCGATCAGCCCGGTCGAACTCGAGAACGCTCTCGAGGACGGCATGACCTTCGACGGTTCGTCCATCGACGGCTTCAGTCGCGTGCAAGAAAGCGACGTGCTCGCGATTCCTGATGCGAACACCTTCGAGGTGTTGCCGTGGGGCGACACCAAGACGCCTGAGGCGCGCGTCTTTTGCGACATCCACAATCTCGATGGCACCCCGTTCGAGGGCGATCCACGCCAGGTGCTCAAACGCAACCTCGCCGCCGCCCGGGCATTAGGCCTCACCTTCTTCGTTGCTCCCGACATGGAGTACTTCTACTTCGCTCCCCCGCAGCGCGGCCAAGCACCCGAGCCGCTCGACGAGGCCGGCTTCTTCGATCTCACCACCAGCGACATTTCGGGCTCGATGCGCAAGCAAACCATTCGCACGCTCGAAGCCATGGGAATTCCGGTCGAATACAGCTTTCACGAAGACGCGCCAAGCCAGCACGAGATCGACCTGCGCCACAACGACGGGCTCAGCATGGCTGACTCGATCATGACCTTCCGTCTTGTGGTGAAAGAAGTCGCTGCAAGCCAAGGCGTGCACGCGTCGTTTATGCCCAAGCCACTCGAAGGTGTTCAGGGTTCTGGCATGCATGTTCACCTGTCGCTGTTCAGCGGCGAAGAGAACGCGTTCTATTCACCCGACGACGCCTACAACCTGTCGCCGATCGCCAAGCACTTCATGGCTGGCCTGTTGCGGCACGCCGCTGAGATCACTGCGGTCACCAACCAAACGGTGAACAGCTACAAACGACTCGTGCCTGGCTTCGAAGCCCCGGTGCACATCAGTTGGGCACGCAACAACCGCAGTGGCCTGATCCGGGTGCCCATTCCGAAGAAGGGCAACCCGATGGCCACACGCATCGAGTACCGCTCACCCGATCCGGCATGCAACCCCTATCTCGCGTTCAGCGTGATTCTGGCCGCAGGCATGCGCGGCATCCGCGACAGCTACGAGCTTCCTGTCGAAGCCGACGCCAACTTGTTCCAGCTCGACGACGCTCAGCTCGCCGCCTTGGGTATCGACCAGATTCCGTCCTCATTGGGCGATGCGCTGAAAGTGATGGAGACATCAGAGCTCGTCAAAGAAGCCCTCGGAGATCACATCTTCGAGTGGTTCCTGCGCAACAAACGCAACGAATGGCGCTCGTACAAAGCCCACGTGAGCGCCTTTGAGCACGATCGGTACCTGAGGTCGCTGTGAGCGAGTCGGCCGAACTACTGGCCATCTTCGGTGACCCACCGCCCACCGATCTCGTGCGCACACTCGACCTCGGCGGATACAAGTGGAAAGCCGTTACCGGCGCCGACGATGTCTCCCGCCACGAACCGTCCGGCGGTTGGGCTGGCGCCGTGGTCGCCTGCGATGCAGACCCCGAAACTGCGTGGGCACTGTGCCGCGCGCTCCGCAAGCGCGAGGTACCCGTAACGCCGCTGTTGGTGTTGCTCAGCGGAGGCCAGCTCGCCGATCTCAGCATGCGCGACGAGCTGTTCGACGACTTCTGCCTCACCCCCTTTCACCCCATCGAGCTCGAAGCTCGTCTGCGGCACATGCTGCGCAAGAACGGCAGCGGCGCAAGCGCCGACACGCGGCCCGACCTCGTTGAGTACAGCGGGCTCGCGCTCAATGTCGAGACCTACCAAGCAGCAATCGAGGGCAAGCCGCTCGACCTCACCTACATGGAATACGAGCTGCTGAAGTTCCTCGCCCAAAACCCTGGCCGAGTGTTCACGCGCGAAGTGCTGCTGAGCCGAGTGTGGGGTTACGAGTATTACGGCGGGGCCCGCACGGTAGACGTGCATATCCGCCGCCTGCGTGCCAAGCTCGGCGAGGAACACCAGAACCTGATCCAGACCGTGCGCAGCGTGGGATACCGCTTCGGCCAAACCCGCTGGGGTTAACTCGCAGCCAGGTTCGAGCGTGCGCACGCGACTCAGATGATGGCGTCTGGCGCTAGCATCATGTGATGCGCTCAACATTCACCATCGACGACGATTTGGCCGAAGAAGCCCGTCGTTACGGAGTACCACTCTCGGCCGCTGCGCGCGAGGGGATCGCAACAGCCGTCAGGCACGCCAAAGAGCAACACGACCGTGCGGCATACATCGCACACCCCGAGAGCGCCGACGATTGGACGCCCCTCGAGACGTGGGATGACGACGCAGGAAGCGGCGCATGAAGCGCAAGGAGATATGGACAACGACGGTTGGCGGCAAGAGCCGCACAGTTCTTGTGCTCACGAGGGATGCCGTGATCGACGTTCGCGAGCTCGTGACCGTTGCTGAGATCACATCGTCAATCCGAGGCATCGGGGCCGAGGTTCTCTTCGACTGGAGCGCAGCAGGACTCAGCCGCGCCAGCGTCATCAACTGCGACGGCATCCACACCGTGCGCCAAAGAGACCTGACGGGTCTCGTCGGTGAGGTTACTGACGACGACATGTATCGGGTTTGTGCCGCTGTGGCCTACGCGCTGGGTTGCTGACACCGCGCACTAGGCGACGATGTCTCGCTAGCGATGTGTAGCGAGTGGAAACGGCAGTGACCTTGGTACTTGATTAGCAAACGTTTTGAATTCTCGCGGCGATGCGACGATGCGTGCGAAGGTGGTCGTCGACATCGGGACTCACCAGCAAACCGTTGCTCACGATTGAGCGCCCATGAACGATGGTGTCTCGCGCCGACACGGGCCCGCAGCGCAACCACGCCTCAACGGGATCGGCAATGGCACCTGCAAACGCCGGGCCGGTCAGCGACCACACGGCTACGTCGCCAACAGCACCGACTGCGAGTGTGCCGATCTCGCCGATGCGGCCGAGACAACCAGCGCCGCCTTCGGTGGCAATCTCAAGCGCCATCCGAGCATGGCCAGCGTGAGCGCCATCGCGCAGCTTGGCGAGCAGCATTGCGGTGCGCGCCTCAAGCCACATTGAGGCAGCGTCGGCCGACGACGAACCATCGACGCCCAGGCCAACATGCACCCCTGCGGCACGCAGATCGACAATGGGCGCAATGCCGGACGAAAGAATCATGTTGCTGCTCGGGCAGTGGGCCGCGCCCACGCCAGCCGCACCGAGGCGATGAATCTCGTCGTGATTCGGCATCACGCAATGCGCAACCCAGGTGCGCGGGCCACACCAACCGGTGCGCTCGAGGTACTCCATTGGGCGGCAGCCAAACGTGGCCAAAGAGAATGCGTCGTCCTCAGAGTTCTCGGCAAAGTGGGTGTGCAGCCGAACATCGAGTCGCTCAGCGAGTTCGGCAGATCGCACCATCAACTGCTCGGTGACGCTAAACGGTGAGCACGGCGCCAAGGCCACGCGCACCATTGCGCCGTGACTGCGGTCGTGGAAACGCAGTACCGCCGCTTCGCTCTGGGCCAAGATTTCGTCGTCGTCTTGCACCACGATGTCGGGCGGCAGACCGCCGTCTTTCTCGGACAGCGACATGGAGCCACGGGTGGGATGAAAGCGCATCCCGAGATCTACGGCAGCGGCGATTTCGGCGGCAAGCAGATCGCCGGCACCGCGTGGGTGTAGGTACAGATGGTCGGTCGAGGTGGTGCACCCGCCAAGCGCGAGTTCGGCCAGACCAACCCACGCCGACGTGAACACGGCTTCCTCGTCGATGCCAGCCCACAGCGGATAGAGCTCTTTGAGCCAACCAAACAGCGGGGCCTTGGTCATCGGCGGATAGGCGCGAGTGAGGTTTTGGTACAGGTGATGGTGGGTGTTGACGAGACCCGGCGTGACCAAGCAATCGGTTGCGTCAATGACCCGATCGGCCTGCGGGCACGGGTCTGATGACGAGCCAACCCCCACAATGATTCCGTCGCGAATTGCGACCCAACCGCCCGGCAACTCGCGACGGTTCGCATCGACGGTGGCAACGAGCAATGCGTTGTTGATAACAAGATCGGCGTTCACAGCAACGAGTCCAAGATGTCACTCACTTCATTGATGGTGGTCAGTGGATTTACAAAACAAAGCCTGAGAACGGTCTCGCCCAACCATACGGTGGGCACGACGAACGCATGACCGCTGATCAGCTCACGCGAGCTCCACGCCTGATACTCAGCTGGGCTCCAGCCGTGGCGACGGAACAACACAATCGACAGCTCGGGTTCGAGCAACAGCTCTACGTGCGCTGCCTCACGAATCAACTCGGCCACATGGGCAGTGAGTTGCATCGTGATATCGATCGCCTCGGCGTATCGACGCGTGCCGTGTGTGGCAAGGCTGAACCAAAACGGCAATCCACGGGCACGACGGCTGAGGTGATGCGCATAGTCGCTGGGATTCCACTCGACATCGGCCGCAGCATCGTCGTGTAACACATCGAGATAGCCGGCGTGTTGAGTGTGCGCGGCCCGCGCTATGGCCGGGTCGCGATAGATCAACGCACAACAATCGAACGGCGCAAACAGCCACTTGTGCGGATCGACAATGAAGCTGTCGCACCGTTCGATGCCGGCGAACTTGGGGCGCTGCGCGGGTGAGCACAACGCCGCTGCGCCGTAGGCGCCATCGACATGGAACCACACGCCCATCTCGTTGGCGACGCGGCCAGCACGTTCGAGATCGTCAATGACGCCTGCGTTCGTGGTGCCACTGGTGGCCACAAGTGCAAACACACGAGAACGATCGTGATAGCTCATCGAGTTGACGCACACCTCAAGCGAGGCACCGTCGAGACGGCCGGGGTCCAAAGTGGGAACAACCAACACATCGGCATCCATTGCTCGCGCCGCCGAAGCTATCGACGAATGCGCACCACCCGACGTGACGATGAGGCCGCGAGCACGATCATTGCTGCCCATCGATTTCTGGCGCCAATGGTGACGAGCGGCAATCAGCGCAGACAAGTTGCCGTTGGTACCCCCACTGACAAAGACGCCACCCGCCGAAGGGGGAAGGCCGGCAAGGTCGGCCAGCCAGCGCAGCGCTTGGTTCTCAGCAAAAACCGCGCCAGCGCCTTCCATCCACGAGCCGGCATAGATACTGCTGGCACCCACCACAAGATCGAACAAGATCGACGCCTCGGTGGGCGCAGCGGGCACGAACGACAAGAACTTCGGGTGATCAACGCTGATGGTGGCCGGCGCGAGTACCTCACGAAACAGCCTCAAGGCTTCGATGCCGCCGAGGCCTTCTTCGGTGACCGTGTTGCCCGTGTAGGCGAGTAGCTCTGCTGCGCTGGCAGCGTGATCTAACGGTGGATCAAGTCGAACGCGAGCAACTGCGTAACGAACGATGGCTTCAGTGAGTTCCTCGGTCGCTGCGTCGTGCTGATGCACTAGACGTTGAGATCGAGCAGTTCACTATCTGCGTTGCGAACTTCGCCGTCTTTGTAGAGCAGGTGGCCAAGGACCGCTGCAATAGCGGCGAACGACATGCACACCACAACGGGAAGCACGAGCAGCAAGACGAGAATGGCGATAGCTCCAGGCACGTTGGTCAGCCTAACGCGGCGCACTCGCTCTGACGGAAACACGAGACGAGATGATCGTTGACCATTCCGCATGCCTGCATATACGCGTAACAAATTGTTGAGCCCACAAAACGAAAGCCAAGCCGCTTGAGCTCTTTGCTCATTCGGTCGCTCGCCGCGGTAGAGGCGGGCACGTCGCTCATCGCTGCGAGGTGGTTCTGCTGCGGTCGGCCCTCAACGAAGCTCCACACCAGACCCACCGGATCGGGCAACTCGAGCCACAATCTCGCATTAGTGATGGTGCTTGAGATCTTGCCGCGGTTGCGCACGATGGATGCATCGAGCATCAAACGCTCTACATCGTGGTCGTTGAACGCAGCGATCTTGTGAACATCGAACTGTTCGAAGGCGTTGCGATAACCATCGCGCTTGAGCAAAATTGTGCGCCAACTCAGACCGGCCTGGGCGCCCTCAAGCGTGATGAACTCGAACAACATGCGCGAGTCAAACTGTGGAACGCCCCACACAGTGTCGTGATAGTGCTGCATCTCAGCACCATCAAGCGACCACGAGCAGCGCTGAACCATGTCTGCGACGGGTGCCTGCGCAGTGAGATTACTCACTGCCGCAGCTCACAAAGGCTTGTAGGCCCACGCTTCGATTTCGACATTGCCACCCATGGGAAGCGCTGCCACGCCGATGGTGCTGCGGGCCGGACGGCTCTCGCCGAAGCCTGCCACGTAGGCCTCGTTGAAGGTGGGGAACGTGTCCATGTCGGTGAGGAAGCACGTTGTCTTGGCGATGTCGCTGAGGGATGCACCCATCGAGGCCAACTGCGCCTTCAGGTTCACAACAGCTTGTGCTGTCTGAGCTAAAACGCCTCCGGCGACAATGGCACCGTCGACAAGACCGAGTTGGCCGGACACGATGATCCAATCGCCAGCGCGAACAACAGGGGTATAGGGACCTACAGGCTTTGACATAGCTGCAATCGTAGACGGCTACTCCGCAAACGCTGCGCCTTCCGCTGAGGTCAGTCGAGCCGCGGCAAACGATTGGTGAGGTTCACGAATTGCTGCCAGCTTCCGTGCGCCAAGAGCCGTGCCTGCTGCGGCCAAGAACTGGGGTCATGCTGCTCCACGCTGAGGGCAGCCGCTTCGAGCATGCTGCGCAGCACGCGAACATCGGTGTTGGCCAATCCCCACCACGTGGTGATCTCGTGCTGGTGGCACAGGCCGGCAATCGCGGTATCGATACCGACCACCACGGTGAGGTCATCAAGTTGAATTGCCGTGCCGAGCATCGAGCGGCCAATCTCAAGGTCGGGTGGACGTGGAGCGGCCTGCGACTCGGAGTCAACATGGCTCTGCAGACGATCGATTGTTGCTGCCTGGATGCCGATGGTGGCCTCGTGGCGACCCAGCAACGCCCGTAGCTGATTGCGTTCGTTGCGCAACGCACTGACGTCGTCGGGGGGCGGCGGCGTCTGAATCGGCTTGCTCACAGCGACCTGAAGTTCAGAGGCACGAATTGCGCGGAGCTCAGCCAGTTCGCGGCGCAGGCGATCTCGCTCGAACTCGACAGGCTCGAGCGCCACCACTCGGCTCTTGAGTTCTTTGAGCTCGGCTCGTAGCGCCTGCATGCTGGCTGACGACTTTGCTGCGTCGCCGCTGGCCTCGTTGAGCGGAGCGCTCGCCTTGGGGCTGTGTGGGGCCGACGAGCGCCGAACAACGCGGTGCACGAACCATCCGACGACGGTGCCCAACACGAATGCGAGCACGAACCACACGAAAACTATTCCGAGCGTGTACAGCATGTCGTTGTGTTCCTTTCCTTGAATCGGCGATTGTTCATGGTTGAGTCACTCAGCCCGCAGTGACGACGAACTCGACGCGGCGGTTGATTGCTCGGTTGGCGGCAGTGTCGTTGGGAACCTTGGGCCTGGCCTCGCCATAGCCCCTCGCAAACAACTGCTCCGGCGGGATTCCGCGCTTCACCAGCTCGAAGACGATGACATCGGCTCGAGCCTGACTGAGGTTGAGATTACGAATGGCGTCGCCTTCGTTATCGGTATGACCTTGCACCTCGATGGAAGTGCCTGTGAATTCCTTTGCGATCTCGGCAACTCGATCGAGAAGCGTTTCGCTACCGGGGAGCAGTTTGGGCGTGTTGCTCGTAAACAAGAACGGATTTGCCGCAACGTAGTCGTTGAGTTGCTGCTGCATACTCGCGGCTTCTGACTGGCCCCCATCCGGGCGAGAAGTCAGGGTGGGCGTGACACCAACACCTTTGGCCACCGATTCGAACACCAACTTCGACGCCTCATCGAGATACACACCTGTGGATCGAAGGATGGTGCCGTCGTAGCTGACCTCACCGCTCAATAGGTTGGCGGGCATCGCCCGAATCAGCGCCTCAAGATCTTCAATCACCATCTGGTCGGCATCGGCTTCGGCAGTTGGCTCGTCGACCAAAGTGACCGATTCAGTGACATTGCGACGGCTCACGGCGTCGTCGGCAGCAGTAACCAACGACACCTTCTGCGACTGAGTGCCAACTGTGCCCGTCAATGTCATCTCGTTGTCAGCGAAGGTGACCGTGACCTTGACGGCGCTGATGATGGCGACCGAGTCAAGGCTCAACACAATGTCGCCCTTGGTCGCGCCAGCGTTCTTCGCAGCAATGGTGAGGGCCGAGAGTGACGTTGAGTCGTTGGCGATGCCCTTGATATAAAGCTTGCCCCCCTCAATGCCCGCGGCACCCGATTTCAAACGACCAGCGAACACCTCGATGAGCGACACGAACCGATCGACAATTGCATCGCTTTGATTTCCGGCCTGCACATTGGTGGAGAGCGCGACGGTGACGTTTGTTGACCCGAAGGAGGTGATTGCTGCGGCAACGAGGGCGTCGCTCTGGGCGGCCGTATCGACCCGGCCAGAGATCGTCACCTTGTTGTCGGCCGCCAGTTTCACAACGGGTGTAATTGTTATTGCAGAGTCGGGCACCGAGTTGGCTCCCGGGCCAGTGCCCGCTGTGCTGTTATCGGTGGGAGTCGATGTGGCCGTTGAGCATCCGCTGCTGAAGCCCACGCTGCGGACGCCCTTAATATCGAGCACCGCGGCCTTGACTGCCACCAGATCCCTGAGCGGCGAAGTACAGGTAACGGTGGCGTCTTGGCCCGAGAACGAGACAATCACACCAGACACACCAACTGCCGCAATGCGATCGGCGGCCTTGCCAACGAGATCACGCTGGATCACTGGGATCGCCCACGCCGCACCGGCGGCAAAACCAACTGCAAGCGTGACAACGACAGCAGCCACGACGCGGCCACGTCGTGGTGCTTGTTGTGGTGCTTGTTGTGGTTGGCGATCTCGTCGTTTCATATGAAAGAGAACTTCTTACGCTGGGTTGAGGTGAGCACTACTCGGTAGTGTTCATTCGGTGCAACCTCTCGATCGCCGCCGCTTTCTACTTGCTTCAAGCGCATTGGTACTCGCTGCTTGTAGTGACAGCCCAAAGTCTTACACGACCAACAGCTCCAACTCGGGCAACGACCCCGTCGACATCAAGACATCTGAAAATGGCTTCGACGTCGCGCAGCGTTTCAACCAAGAAGTGCTCGTGCCTGGGTTCGTGCGCTTACCCATCTCGCTGGCGAACAAACAGGCGCTGTTATCCGATGGCCCGGCGGTCATCAACGCCAAGATCATCAACATCGATACCGGCAAGACCGTGATCCCAGCGTTGTCGGCCAAACGCCGAAAGGTCACCGAAGCACTGTCGTACTGGGATTTCCACGCTCAGCTCGATGAGGTGGGCCTCTATGCGCTCATCATCGACGGCGGCACACCCAAGGGCGGCGCAATCCAGATCAACGATCCAGCAACCGTGTTGGTGCCCTACGTGGGCCAGCAGTTGCCGCCGTTCGACACACCCACCACCGACAATCCCCGCGGCGTCAACCCCATCTGCACCCGACTCAGTGGCGGGCCCTGCCCGTTTCACGACATCACGCTCACCGAGGCGTTGACCTTGGGTAAGCCCGTTGTGTACGAGGTGGGCACCCCAG
>Ga0114970_10001350_pt1 | contig 18308 bp, 19 predicted proteins | sample M_140205_XF_Meta_FD_87030 | JGI IMG/M metagenome (GOLD analysis project Ga0114970, IMG submission 87030) | Freshwater microbial communities from Lake Montjoie, Canada to study carbon cycling - M_140205_XF_MetaG | ecosystem: Environmental > Aquatic > Freshwater > Lake | place: Lake Montjoie... | reverse complement strand
GAAAAACCGAAGTCGGCCAAGAAAAAGACCGCTCCGAAGAAAGACTCCGAATAAATCACGCGGTAGCAACCGCAACTCACGCACGCCGCCGCGGTCCGAACCCGGCGGCGTGTTTCTTTTCTACGGGAGTGACGCTTGCGGAATGGCAGGCGACACTTGCTCCGCGCGACACACCGCAGCCCCTCCGTGCACCCTGTTCCAATTTCGTAGCTATCGGATGCCAAACGATAGCCCAGCCTCCCGAGATGCTCGTCATCAGCGATGACCTTGGAGTAACCGCGTTCCGACATGACCTCGAACGAAACGCAATCGGTAAGGCTCAATCTTCGTTCGTGAGCCTGACGGGCTCGCGCCAGACCCAGTCGGTGGCGGTAGCCCTTGGAAAGCGGGTTGATGCTCGGGTGAACGAACGGTTCGAGGAAACAGGTGGTGATGGCGCGGTCCACGCCATCCTTCAGTCCGGCCCCGCGCAATCCGCGCGCCTCGCCGCAGAATTTCAAGAAACCGGATGCCGTCATATCGCTGGAGCACGGTGCGTTCTCCGGCAGATGGCCGACCAACCTTTTGGCTTCGAACGATTGTTCCTCGACGTCGAATCCGCGCACCAGCGCTTCTCCCGAAGTCTGCGGCATGAAACCGGTGACGATGCGCATGGTGGTCTATTTACTTGCACCACTCGGCCCGAGAAACCCGAGGATTTCCCCCTTGGTGACATCGGAACGACACGCCGTCCACCTTGTCCTTACTCCCGGAGTTCTTCTTCAGATCTTTGGTTTTGATCATGGACCAAAACTGCGGGCTTCCGCTCGTGCGTAAATTATGAGTCAAGGTCTTCCTCTGGCGCTTTCGAAAAATGTTAAGCAACCGGTGTTGCCAAGCTCGGAGAATCGCTCCAGACTTCTTAAGACAGCCATGTCCTACAGAACGACTGAAAATGCAGCCCTTCTGGCATGGGTCGAGGAAGTCAGGGAGTTGTGCCGACCGGACCACATTGTGTGGTGTGACGGATCCGAGGAGGAGGATCGCGGCCTGCGCCAACTCATGGTTGATTCTGGTTCCGCCCTCCGACTCAACGAACAAAAGCGCCCGAACTGCCTGCTGGTCCGCTCCGATCCTCGCGATGTCGCCCGCGTGGAAAAGCGCACCTTCATCTGCAGCAAATCAAAGGATGACGCTGGCCCGACCAACAACTGGGAGGATCCGGAGGTCATGAGGGCCAAGCTTACGGGTCTTTACCGCGGGTGCATGCGCGGGCGGGCGATGTATGTCATCCCCTTCAGCATGGGGCCGGTCGGTTCGAAAATCGCGCGCATCGGCGTGGAGATCACGGACTCGCCCTACGTTGTCGTCAACATGCGCATCATGACGCGCATCGGCCGCCGGGTCCTCGAGGCGCTCGGGCCGAACGGCTTTTTCGTCAAGTGTCTCCACTCGGTCGGTTATCCGCTCGACGGGCGTCCGGACGTGGTGTGGCCCTGCGACCCGCCGAACACGCACATTGCCCATTTTCCCGAGGAGCGTCTCATCATGAGCTACGGCAGCGGCTACGGAGGCAATGCCCTGCTCGGGAAAAAATGCCTCGCTTTGCGCATTGCCTCGGCGGTCGGGCGCGACGAGGGCTGGATGGCCGAGCATATGCTCATCCTCGGCATCGAAACCCCCGACGGGAAAAAAGGCTACGTTACCGCAGCCTTCCCCAGCGCCTGCGGCAAAACAAATTTCGCCATGCTCATCCCGCCGTCCGCGCTGCAGGATTGCAAGGTGACCACGGTGGGCGACGACATTGCCTGGATCGTGTCGGGGCCGGACGGCAAGCCGAGGGCGATTAACCCGGAGGCCGGATGGTTCGGCGTGGCGCCCGGCACGTCATACAAGACCAATCCCAACGCGATGGACTCGTGCCGCCGGGACAGCATTTTCACCAACGTCGCGCTGACCGACGACGGAGATGTTTGGTGGGAGGGCATGACCGAGGAACCGCCGGCGCATCTGATCAGCTGGTTGGGCGAGGACTGGTCGCTTGGTTGCGGCAAACCATCGTCACATCCGAACTCGCGCTTCACCGCGCCGGCGAAAAATTGCCCCTGCATCGATCCCGCTTGGGAGGACCCGGATGGTGTGCCCATCGACGCGATCATCTTCGGCGGCAGGCGCATGAACGATATCCCGCTTGTCTTCGAGACGAACGATTGGAGTCGCGGCACTTTTGTTGGCGCCACGCTGAGCAGCGAGCAGACAGCCGCGGCTGAAGGTCAGGTCGGCGCGCTGCGGCGCGACCCCATGGCCATGCTGCCGTTCTGCGGCTACCACATCGGGGATTATTTCCGTCACTGGCTGGACATGGGGAATAAATTTGGGTCGCATCGGCCGCGTATTTTTCACGTGAACTGGTTCCGCAAGGACGGCAACGGAAAATTTTTCTGGCCGGGCTTCGGTGAAAATTTGCGCGTCCTGCTCTGGATCATCGGCCGCTGCCGCGGCACCGCCGGCGGTCAACCGAGCCCGCTCGGCGTGACGCCCGGCTATGACGATATGGACTGGCGCGGGCTCGATTTCCCGAAAAAACGTTTCGCCGCGCTGATGGCGCAGGACGTGCCTACGCTCGCCCAGCAAGTGCGTTCGAACGATGATTTTTTCGCCGCGCTGGGGGACAAATTACCGGCGCAACTGGCGGCGGAAAAAACGAAAGCTCTCCAGCAGCTGGCTTGAGGCTGCAAGTCAGTCCCGATCCCTGCCGGCATCTTCCAGAAATTGCCGGCAGAGCAGGCCCCGCCGCCAGCGCTCCGGCACGCCGCTTCCTCCCGCGCCGACCAGCGCGCCTATGACAACGCCACGGTGGCAGTTGTCGCCCCCTAGGTTGGTGTTAGCCACCAGAGCGGATTCGAGGTCATCCGCGTATTTCCATGCGAGAAAAAGCGAGGCGGGAAAGGAGTCCGAAAGGTAGCAGGCGGGACTGAGCACTGGGCCGATCACCTCTTGGTCGGGGAGCCCGGCCCAAGACGAGAGCTTTTTGCGTCCAACCCACCCATGACCTGATTGCTCGATGCTCTCGCGGGCGCCCGCCCCGCGAAGGATAGCCACCAGCATCTTTGTCAGATCGCGAGCCGCCGCCTCGATCTGTTCGCCGCGGTGCGTCACACGCACGTGCTCACGCACCGCTGCCAGCGCGGCCGCCTCGTCGTCCGCGAACCACACCGCGAGAACCGGCACGTGGGCCAAGCCCCCGATGTGGATATCCTCGCCGCCGCAGTCGGCGGGTTTCTTCCCTCGCGCATACCGGGTGAAGAAATTCCGGTGGCATTCCTCGATGTAGGTGTCGCGGTGCCGCGCGGGCGTGGTCATGAATATCACGTAGCGCCTCATGTAGTCGTCGCGATCGTATCTCCCGCACGCGCGCAGCGAGGCGAGCAACTCGAGCGCCAGCTGCAGGTTCAAGGTGTTTTCTCCGGCGTGCAGGAACTGGTGGTAGTGCACGTCGCGCCGGCCCCAATATTGGGCCTGATCGTGCAGGATCTCGCCCTTTGCGTTCGGGGCCGCATACGACGAGCGCCATAGGATGCTTCCGGGGTGGGGGTTTTTCGGGGCTGTCAGCTCTGCGACGCAGCCGTAGCCGCGCACCAGCGCGGCACGGTCGTAGTACCAGTGCACGGGCATGGCCAAGGCATCGCCGAGAAAAGCGCCGAGCAGGCAAGAACGTTCCCTTGCCTCTGTTTTTTCCTCAACGCTCAAATTGCTTTCTTTCACCGCAACTGGATCTGCTCCGCCAGCGGCACGGCCAGAGGTTTTTTGCCGCGCCGCACGACCATATCGGCTTTCACCTTGGTCCAGAGGATATCGTTGACATAGACGCGGCCTGGACGGAATACCGGCATATAAGTGGTGTAATATTGCGGGACATTGACCCACTTGCCATTGTCGTTCTGCACGCGCTGATTGTAGCAGCTGGTCACCGGAACATTCTCCCACGCGGGCGGGACGTAGTTGTAGTCGCGGCGTAGGTCGAAATCGAGGTTGCGCAGCACTACGGCATCAGCACCCTGACGACGTGCGTTGAAAGCGAGCGCACGCTGTACGAATTTCTGCCCGCGGTCGGTCTCCATGGCGAAGTGCCCGATGACTCGATGGCCCCACGAAGGGGGGGCGGCCAGAATCGGCACCGGAGCCTTTTCCGGGAGGGGAGGGTAATAGGTCGTGGAGACCGGGGTGTAGTAGAGTGCGGTGTCCTCCAGACTCATGCAACCGGTCAGAACGCCGCAGGCCAACAGCAAAAAGATCTTTCCCACGATCTCTCGCTACACCCGACCGGGCCCCAACGCAACTGCGGGCCCGCGTTTGACACCGCCAGACCTCTACTTTACATCATGGTTGTCCGCCAACGGTGGCCGTAGCTCAATGGCAGAGCCCCGGATTGTGATTCCGGTTGTTGCGGGTTCGAGTCCCGTCGGCCACCCCACCTTTTTATCGCGCCAGTCCCCATGACCAATGACCAGCACCTCATGCGCCAGGCGATCGCGTTGGCCAAGCGCGGCGCGGGCAAAACCCTTCCGAACCCCGCGGTCGGCTGCCTCATCGTGAAGCGGGGGAAAATCCTCGGCGCCGGCTGGCACCGCCGCGCGGGCGGACCCCATGCAGAGATTGTTGCCTTGCGCTCGTTGGCAAAAATTTCTTCGGCGCGCGGTGCTACCGCCTACATCACGCTCGAGCCATGCTCGACCTCGGGAAAAACGCCGCCGTGCACCGGTGCGCTGGTCGAGGCCGGCTTCGCACGCATCGTCGTCGGCGCCACCGACCCGAATCCGAAACACCGAGGACGCGGACTCAGGCTTCTGCGCCGGGCCGGGCTCACCGTGGATGCCGGTATCCTCGCCGACGAGTGCGCGGAACTCAACCCCGCATTCAACCACTTCATGACCACCGGCCTTCCATGGGTTATCGCCAAATGCGGGATGTCGCTCGACGGGCGGCTGACCCGACCGCCCGGGGAGGGGCCGTGGATTACGTCCACCGCATCACGCCGCGACGCGATGAAGCTCCGCGCGCGGGTTGATGCCATTCTCGTCGGCGCGGCAACGGTGCGGGCCGATGACCCAGCCCTCACCTTGCGGGGGCGAGCGCATCGCGCGACTCCGCAGCCCTGGCGGGTTGTCTGGGCGCCCCGCCGCATGCCGCCCAAGACCGCACGCGTGTTCCAAGATGCGGCGCGCGACCACACCATCTTGTTCCGCGACAAGTCTCTCCGCAGCGTGCTGAAAAAGTTGGCCGCACGTGGCATTCTTAATGTGCTGGTGGAGGGCGGCGGACACACCCTCGGCAAACTGTTCCACGCCGGCTTGGCCAACGAGGTGGTTTTTTATGTCGCTCCCCTCCTCACCGGCGGCGCGGTTTCCGCCGTCGCCGGGCGAGGATTCCGCTCCACCAAATTGGTGAACGTCCGCTATACCAAAGTGGGTGCGGATCTCAAAATCACAGGCCAAACGAAGGCATGATTAATTGATATCATATCGTGTCATTTTTTTTGAAATTATCTTGCCTGATTGCCGCACTCCGCTAATCTCTCACCCAAGCGGAGCAATCCGCCGCAAACAAACCAATACAACTAACTATGAAAAAATACATCATCACTGGTCTTGTCACTGTCATTGCCGCGACTTCGTCGGTTATGGCTGGCACGACGACTGTCGAATCAAAGAAAACTGTGGTCCCGGTTGAGGAACCTTGCCTCTATCGTGACACCGAACTGCAGGTTGACGCCTTCGGCTTGGGCGGTTTCTACCGTGCTGGCAACCCCGTCTGGGGTGGTGGCTTGGGCGTGAACTACTTCTTCCTCCGCTACATCGGTCTCGGAGTCGAGCAGTTCGTGGCTGGTAACAACGGCAGCACAGATTGGGGCACCTTCGGGCACCTCTTCCTGCGCTATCCGATGTGCTGGGGCCTTTCGCCTTATGCCTTCGTTGGCATTGGCAAGATCTACGGCAACCAACCGCACGTCGGCGGCGGCGATGTTGGCGGCGGCCTCGAGTATCGCTTCACCGAGAATATCGGTCTGTTCGGCGATGCCCGCTGGTTCTACTCGCCCGATATCGATAACAGCGGCGGCCTCATTGCCCGCACAGGTCTGCGCTTCGCGTTCTAATTGCTGAAAAGCTAACTTATCAGAAACGGCGTCGGAGCAATCCGACGCCGTTTTTTTGTGTCCGCGTCTCGAGGGGCTTTTTTTATAGGCAACTCCGATTTTGGTCCGAGTATCTTTGTTATGCGATCGCCAGAATCGACGCTCCAAACCTTGCCGGTTCCCGCGATGAAATCAGGCCGTTAATCGTTGATTGTCCCCGCTGAGGATGGGGCTCCTCTCCGCTTTTCTCGAACCTTAAAGACCTCATTCGACATGATTCGGTGTCCCGCTGGCTGAACCGCGACCAAGCTGTGCAACCAGCAGATAAAAGCGTGCCATGCCCTGACTGTCTCCTTGGATGCATCCCGGCAGAGGCCAGGATCCCTTCCAGATACTTTGCGTCCGGTTGGTCGAGTGGGAGGGGGAACGGGTGGCATTGATCACCTGAGGCGATCTGTCTACGGCTCGAACTACGGTCTCATCCCACCGGAATGTTTACACTTCGCTTCGCGAAATGGCGGAAGGGGTGGGATTCGAACCCACGGTTGGTTTAACCCAACGCTCGATTTCGAGTCGAGTGCCTTAAACCGGACTCAGCCACCCTTCCGGAGAATTCGTCACTTATACCCGAGCGTAGGCTGCCCGGCAATCAATCACAGGGTCAAAGTTCGGTGCTCAAGATGCCGTTGTCGTAGGGCCAGCCAGCGGCTGTGAGGAGTTCGTAGTCGTCGGGATTGACAAGTTCAACCAGGTCCAAACCGGTGAACTGCTCGTTGGAGAGGGCGAGGTCCGATGCCGCATCCGGGCGCGGCAGGACGGCAAAGATGACCAGGGCAGCCACGGTGGCTGGGCTGAGCCAGCGCAGGATCGCAGGGACCACCGAAGGCCTCCCGCCTTTCTCGATGCGCCGCATGACCTTGGCCGCGAAGAAAGGCGGGGACGCAGGGCGAGGCGCGCGCCCGAGCAGGTCCCAGAGTTCACGGTCGTTTTGTTCCATATCCCTTTTAACCCCTGATGGGCTGTTTGGTTGCGCATATTTTGCGCTGAAGCGGCAAAAGTAGCGGGAACAGGGATTACGCGTCGCGCGGCTCGAGGTAGCCTTCGAGTTGGCGTAAGCGGGTCGGGTGGCGCATTTTGCGCAGGGCCTTGGCTTCGATCTGGCGTATGCGCTCGCGGGTGACCTTGAACTGGCGTCCTACCTCCTCGAGGGTGCGAGGGTAGCCGTCGACCAGACCGAAGCGCTGTTCGAGAACGGAACGCTCGCGGTCGGTGAGGGTTTCGAGCACGTCCTTGATCTTGTCCTTGAGCAGGATGATGGCCGCGCTGTCGGCGGGATTTTCCGCCGATTTGTCCTCGATGAAGTCGCCGAAGCTGGTGTCGTCGCTGTCGCCGACCGGCATCTGCAGGGAGATGGGGGTCTGCGCCATCTTGAGCACCGCGCGGACACGCTCGACGGGCAGCTGGATTTCGTCGGCGATCTCGTCAGGCGAAGGCTCGCGCCCGTATTCCTGCACGAGTTGCTTCTGCACGCGGATGAGCTTGTTGATCGTCTCGATCATGTGCACCGGGATACGGATGGTGCGGGCTTGGTCGGCGATCGAGCGTGTGATGGCCTGACGGATCCACCACGTGGCGTAGGTCGAGAACTTGTAGCCGCGGCGGTATTCGAACTTCTCCACCGCCTTCATCAGTCCCATGTTGCCCTCTTGGATGAGGTCAAGGAAAGATAGACCGCGGTTGGTGTATTTTTTGGCGATGGAGATGACTAGGCGCAGGTTGGCCTCGACCATCTCGGTCTTGGCCTTGTGCGCGGCGCGATGCCAGCTGCGCAATTCTCCGTAGGACTGTTTGAAGATATCCGAGGTCATCCACGCGCGGTGGGTGATGTCGCGGATGCGTGTTTCGATGTCTTTGACCTGCTTCTTGGCGTCGGGGCTGCGCTTGGCGCGCGAGGAGGCGTTGCTGTGCTCGCCGTGCAGGTGGAGCAGGGTGCGGTGATTGTCCTCGGCAGCCTGCACAAAATCGTCGGTGATCTTCTGCTTGTAGAAAAATTTGGGGTAGTGCGCGCGTATGTTGGTGAGTGCCCGCTCGAAATTTTTCAGCTGGATGGTGGCGGGTTTTTTCAACTTGGCCAGTCCGGCAAAGGCGCGGTCGATATTCTGGGCCTGCGTTTTGATCGTGGCGCAGAGGCGGGGCAGGGCCTTCATGTAGCGCTCGCGGCTCTCGATCTTCTTGTCCATGATAACCCGGTCGAAGCGCTCGCGCTGGTCAAGGAGTTTCTGGGCCAGGTCGAGGTGTCCGCGAGCGACGAATCCCATGCGATAGACGATGTCCTGCACCTTGATCTCGGCGTCCTCGATGCGCTTGGAGATTTCCACCTCCTGCTCGCGGGTCAGCAGCGGCACTTGGCCCATCTGCTTCAAATACATGCGCACTGGATCGTCGAGGATGTCGAGCCGCCCATCGACCTTCTCATCCTTGTCGGCTTTCTCCTCCTCCTTGCGCGGGGCTTTGTCGGTGTCGATGTCGCTTTGCTCGATCAGTTCGATCTCCACTTCGCGCAGTCGGGTGATGATTTTGTCGATGACATCCGCATCATTGATTGCGGCCGGAAGATTTTCCTCAAGATCATCGAAGGTGAGGTAGCCCTGATCCTTGGCCAATTTGACCAATTCGCGGGTCTTGTCGGCGATGAATTGATTGATGTCTCGCTCGGGCGGAGCTGCGTGCAGTGATGCCTTCAAGCCGTTTTTTCCGGCGGGCGCGGGAGCTTTGCCTTTTTTGTCCGAGGTGGTTGCAGCAACAGCGGATTTCTTCGGGTTCTTTTTGGGATCCTGCTTTTTAGCCGCTGTTTTTTCGGCGGGAGCCTTGGAAGCTTTTTGGGATGCCGGTTTTTTGGCGGGCGCCTTTGGGCCGGGTGGTTTCTTGGCCGCAGGTTTCGGCTTTTTGGCCGCAGGCTTTTTGGCCGCGGGTGTCTTCGACGATTTCTTGCTCTGTTTGCTGGCCATGAAAGATTGTGCGGTTATCCGTAGCACGGCCCAGGTGGGACTAGTGCGACCCGCTAATCTGCCCTATCCGGGCGATAATGTCAATGACCTCTGCTTGCATTTGCGAGACTTCCCCATCCTTCAAGCCCGGCTGGCGCAGGCGGGCGGTCAGGCTTTCCTTCCGTGCCTCCAAATCGCGCCGGCGGAGGTTGCGCAGGGTCTCATGCGCTATGATGAGAGGGTTGGCCGGGGGGCGTCCGACCAAAAGGGAGGCCAGCACCGATTGTGCAGCCGCCGATTGGGCTCCGACAAAGGCCTGCGTCGCGGCCGCGTCCTTGGGGTCGAAATCTGCCCCCAGGCAGGAGGCCAGCAAGGAGCCCCCGGGCCGCCCGGCCAGAATTTCGGCGGTGGGCTGGGTGGCGAGCCATTGCCTGGTTTCCCGGTCCACCAGGGCGGCGTGGAGCAGCAACCGGACCACGTTGTCGGGCGCCTCGGCGGTCTCGTTGGCGCGTTCCTCCTCTTCCTCCTCGGCTGTCGAGGTCGGTGCTTTTTTCGGCACGGAGGCGAGAAAGGCCTGAGGCGAGATAGCGAGGCGCGGTCCGATCCTCGCCGCCACCGCCTCGCGTCCGATAGCATCGGGCAGAGACGCAGTGAATGCGGCCAGCTTGCGCACCAGCGCGGCCTTGGCCCCGGCCTGCTCGCTCTCGCCCGCGGTGGCGGCTTCGCCAACCGCGAAATCGAAATAGTCCGGCGCGTTTTGGATCAGTTCACGGAAAGCGTCGGCCCCCTTGTGGCGGATGAGCGAGTCGGGATCCTCGCTGGCTGGCAGCGCGGCGACCCGCACACTGAAACCTGCCGCGAGGAGGATGGGCAGCGAACGCTCCACCGCGGTGCGACCTGCCCGGTCTGAATCGAAACAAAGCACCGCGCTGTCGACATAACGCTTGAGCAGGCGCGCCTGCGCCGGGGTGAAGGCCGTACCTTGCGGGGCGACGACATTTTCCATGCCGCTCTCGAAAACACGGATGAGGTCGAGTTGTCCCTCGCAGACCACGGCGAGACCCGCGTCGGCCAGCGGGCGCCTCGCCTTGTGCAGTCCGAAAAGCGCGCGTCCCTTGGTGAAGAGCGGCGTCTCCGGGGAGTTGACGTACTTGGCTGGATCCTCGCTCGGCGGGAGGACGCGTCCGCTGAAGGCGATGACCTCGCCGTAGTCGTTGCAGATTGGAAACATCAGACGCTGGCGGAAGCGGTCGCGCATCGGTCCGTCCTCGCCGCCGCCAAAGAGCCCGCTCGCCCGCAGTTCATCTTCACGGAACCCCGCCTTGCGCAAGTGCGAGAGGAGTGCGCCGCCGCCGTCCGGGGCGTAGCCGAGTTGCCAACTCTTCGCGGTGTCCGAGTTGATCTCACGGGATTTCAAATAGTCGCGCGCTCCCGCGCCGCCGGGCGAGCGGAGGAGATTTTGATGGAACCACTCGGCCGCGGCGCGGTGCACCTCGAGCAAACGGTCGCGCAAGGCGCGCCTTCGCCCGTCCTCGGGGCTGCCCTTGTCCTCGACGAGGATCACGCCCGCTTTTTGGGCGAGGCGCTGCACGGCCGTGACGAAGTCCACGCGCTCGTATTCCATAACAAATTTGAAGACGCTGCCGCCCGCGCCGCAGCCGAAGCAGTAGTAGGCCTGCTTTTGCGGGCTGACGTGGAAGGAAGGCGATTTTTCGCGATGGAACGGGCACAGCGCGCGCCAGCTGGTTCCGGCGCGCTTGAGCGGGAAGTAGCTGCCGATGATCTCGACGATGTCGCTGGCGGCGGCGACGCGCTCGATACTTTCCTCGGCGATGCGGGGCATGCGCGCAGTCTAACCGGAGGAGTCAACCCGGGCGAATTTTCCCTTCATCCGATTCGGCTTGAGGCGGGGCGGCGCGCGGGGATGATTGCCGCTGATGAAACCTTTGGTTCTCCTGCTGGTCATGGCCGCCGCCGCTTGGGCACAGGCTGGCGGTGTAGCCAAAGCAGATTCCAGACCTTTGCCGGTGGTTCGTCCTTTGGTGGGGCCGATCCCTGAAGGAGCAGTCGTGGTGATCCCGCTGAGGGGAGAAGTTTCGCAGGCCCAGTTCTTTTTTCTCCGCCGCATCCTCAAGGCGGGCGAGGCGGCCGATGCCTCGGCCTTCATCCTCGACATGGATACCCCGGGAGGGGAACTCGGCGCCGCCGTGGAAATTCTGCAGGCCCTGCTCAAGGTCAAGGCGCCTACCTTCACTTACGTCAACCCGAACGCAGGCTCGGCGGGTGCGCTCATCGCGCTCGGGACCAAGCAAATTTGGATGGCACCGGTCAGCGCGATCGGCGCCGCGGCGCCGGTCATGGGCGGCGGCCAGGAAATCCCCGAGACGCTCGGCGCAAAAATCGTGTCATACTATTCGGGATATTTCCGCAGCGCGGCGGAAAACAACGGTCACAACCCCGAGATCGCCGAGGCCTTCATCAACAAGGAGAAAGCGGTCAAGATCGGTGGTCGCGAGATCGACAAGCGGGGCGAACTTCTCACCCTGAGCGCGCAGGAGGCGGCGGAAAAAATCGGTGGCCGTCCGTTGCTCGCTGCCGGGATCGCCGATTCCGTGGCCGACTTGGTGCAGGCGGCCGGGCTGCAGGGGCCGGTGGTCGCCGCCGAGCCCAGCGGATTCGAGCGCCTCGCGCTGCTTGTCACCACGTTCGCGCCCCTCTTCCTCCTCGGTGGCATCATCGGGACCTACATCGAATTCAAATCACCGGGCTTCGGCGTGCCGGGATTTATCGCGGCGGTCTGCTTCCTGTTTTTTTTCGCAGGGCATTATATCGCGGGCCTCACCGGCATGGAGGTCGGCGCGTTTTTCGTCATCGGTCTGGCCTTGGTTCTCCTCGAACTGATCTTCATTCCCGGCACCGTCGTGCTCGCGCTTGTCGGATCGCTACTCATGATCGGATCGCTGCTTTGGGCGATGGTCGATTACTACCCGAACGCGCCGCAGTGGCCGTCGACGGATCTTTTTTTGCGTCCGCTCGCCAATCTCGGTATCGCGGCGGGTCTCTCGGGCGTGATCATCTATTTTCTCGCGGCTTACCTGCTCAAGATGCCGGTGCTCCGGCGGCTGGTGCTCACGATGAACCAGCCATCGGGCGACTCGCTCCCGATGGATGAGCCCGGAGCGGCGCATTCACCAGTGCGTGCGGGGGATCGCGGCCGCGCGGTCACGTTGCTGCGCCCAGTCGGTCGCGCGGAATTCTGCGGACAAATGTTCGATGCACGCACCGAGGGCGAATTTTTCCAGGCCGGCACCGAGGTCGTCGCCCTGCGTGTCGAGGGTAGCGAGGTCGTGGTCGAGAAGGCGCGCTGATGTCCGCGGAGATTGTTTTTCTCGGCGCGTCTGTCTTTGCGGTGGCGCTGCTCTATTCCTCGGTCGGGCACGCGGGCGCTTCGGGCTACATCGCGGTGATGACGCTTTTCGGCTTGGGGGTGGAAGTGATCCGGCCGACGGCCCTGACCTTCAACATACTGGTCGCAGCCATTGGTGCGGTGCAGTGGTGGCGTGCCGGATATTTTTCGTGGTCGTTGTTCTGGCCATTCGCCGTGCTCTCGGTGCCGGCCGCTTTTCTCGGTGGCTGGCTGCAAATCCCGGCGCACTATCTTAAGCTCGCGATCGGCCTGGTCCTCTGGTTCTCGGCGTGGCGACTGCTCGCGCGGCGCGAGGGTGTGTCGGAAATCCACGGTCCGCGCCGGCCCGTTGCCATGGCCAGCGGGGCGGGCATCGGCTTCCTCGCCGGATTGGCCGGCACCGGTGGCGGGATCTTTCTCACGCCGCTGATCTTGTTCCGCCGCTGGGCGCGCATGCGTGAGGCGGCGGCCGTCTCCGCGCTTTTTATTTTCGTCAATTCGCTCTCCGGGCTGGCTGGTTACGCCGGCAGCGGACGCACCTTTCCCGATTTTGCCTGGCCGCTCGCTGCGGTCGTTGCGGCGGGTGGCTTCCTCGGATCGCGGCTCGGCAGCAGGCATCTGCCCGTGCGTGGCATCACCGCCCTGCTCGCGGTGGTGCTGGTCATCGCCGGGGCAAAGCTCGTTTTCGGTTAGCCCCCTGCGACCATTCGGATGATCTCGAGGCGGTCGCCGTCGCTCAGCGCGGTCGACGACCACTCCGAGCGCAGCAGCGCGAGGCCGTTGTGCTCGACGAGCGCGGCGGCGAGGGGAAGCTCGAGTTCGGCGACCAACTCCTCGACCTGGGTCGCCTTGACCTCGCGCGCGCTGCCATTCAGTTGCAGTTTCATGTCCCAAGGATCGCGCGGTCCCAGTCCTTCCACACGGCATCAAGCCCGAGTTCGCGCAGGCGCGCCGCCACTTCCTGCGGCGTGCGTTGGTCGGAGGTGGAAAACTGCTCCGTGGCCAGAGCATCCTCCGGTGTGTCGCAGGCGAGGGCGCGTCCGCGCACGGTAAGATGCAGGTTGCTGCGCCCGAGTCCGGTGTATCCGCCGGGTTCGGTGTGGCTGCCGGCGCTCATGAGGGTGACACCGAGCGGGGCGACCGCGTCGCGGAGTGCGGCCGGTTCGCGCGTACTGAGGACGAGGCCAACCCGCGGAAAATGCAGACGGAACGCGCAGAGCATCTGCACAAACTCGCGGTCATGCAGCGGGTGCGTGGGATGGAATCCGCCGGCGGCTGGGCGCAATCGGGGCAGGCTGATGGTGAAATGCGCCTTCCAGCAGGTGCGCAGCAGGTGGTCAAGGTGCGCGGCCAGGGCGATGGCTTCTTCCCTCCAGTCCCAAAGACCAAAAAGCACGCCGATGCCGATGCGGCGGAATCCGGCAGCGTGTCCGCGCTCGGGGCAGGCGAGTCGCCAATCGTAATCTTTCTTCGGTCCCGCCGTGTGCAAATGCGTGTAGGTGGGACGGTGGTAAGTTTCCTGATAAACGATGAGGCCCTCCGCTCCGGCGGCGACGAGGGGCATGTACTCAGGCGTTTCCATCGGTGCGACCTCAATGGAGAGCGCCGGAATTTCCGGTGCGAGCACGCGGATGATTTCCTCGAGGTAGCCGTTGGAGACAAATTTAGGATGCTCGCCGGCCACGAGCAAAATGTTGCGGAAGCCCTGCGCGGCGAGGTGCCGCGCCTCCGCGCGAACCTGCTCTGCCTCGAGTGTGACGCGCAGGATGGCGTTCTCGCGGGAGAACCCGCAATACGCGCAGCTGTTGATGCATTCGTTGGACAGATAAAGAGGGGCAAAGAGCCGCACGGTTCGCCCGAAATGCTGGCGCGTCAGCATCCGTGCGCGCCGCGCCATGTTCTCAAGTCCGTCCGGGCTTGTTGCCTCGAGATCGCGCGCGAAGGCCGACACCGTCGGTGTGAGGGGCAGTCCGAGCGGCGCCACCACGGCGGCGGGGTCGGCAAATTGTCGGCTCGGCGGGTGCATGGACACCGATAGTTCATCCAAGCGGCAGTTTTTGCAATTGCAAGACCCGCCCCCACTCACAGAACCTTGCCCATATGTTTCGCGGCAACCCTGAAATGAGGCTCCTCACGGGCACAGCTCACCACCAACTCGCACAGGAGATCGCCGATTACATCGGCGTGGCTCTTGGGGACGCCACGGTGAGCACGTTTCCCGACGGTGAGACGTTCGTCAAAATCAACGAGAACGTGCGCGGCCGCGATGTCTTCATCATCCAGCCGACCTGCCCGCCGACAAACCAGAACCTGATGGAACTGCTCATCCTCGTCGACGCAGCCCGCCGGGCCAGTGCGGCGCGCATCACCGCAGTGATCCCTTTCTTCGGCTACGCTCGGCAGGATCGCAAGGACCAGCCCCGCGTGCCGATCACGGCCAAGTTGGTAGCGAACCTCATTGTTGCGGCCGGGGTGAACCGAGTGCTCACCATGGATCTGCACGCGCAGCAGCTGCAGGGATTCTTCGACATCCCGGTCGATCACCTCTACGCGTTGCCCGTCTTGCTCAAGCACATCCGGGCCAAAAACCTCAAGGACTTGGTGGTTGTGTCCCCGGATGTCGGCGGCGTGAAGATGGCGTCCGCCTATGCCCAGACGCTCAAGGCGGGTCTCGCTATCGTCGTGAAGCGCCGCATCAGTGCGACCGAAACGCAAGCCGAGCACGTCATCGGCGATGTGGAGGGCAAAAATGTGCTGCTCGTCGACGACCTGACCGAGACCGCCGGCACCTTGGCCGGGGCGGCAAAAATACTCCGCAAAGCCGGGGCCAAGGATGTCTACGCCATGGTCTCCCACGCCGTTCTGACCAAGCTGGCTGGCGAGCGCCTGCGCGGCTCGGTAATCAAGGAATTGGTCACCACCAACAGTGTCCCGGTGCCCCAGCTGGAGGGGTGCAGTATCTCGGTGTGCTCCGTTGCTAGCCTTCTGGGCGAGGGGATCAAGCGCATCCATGACGACGAATCCGTGACTTCTTTGTTTGAAATCAACGGGCAAGCCGACTAGGATCTTTGCCCCTATGTCCAAACAAGCCAGCCTGAAGGCCACGCGCCGCACCGCCCTCGGGCGCAATGCCGTCAAAAAAATCAAAACCGCCCAGTCGGTGCCTGCCATCCTCTACGGGACAGGCGTCGAACCGCAACCGCTGCAGCTCGAGCGCCGGGCGATCGACAGCCTTCTCTCGCATGCCGTCGGCGAGAATATTCTCGTCAACCTCGACATCGAGGGGGGCACGCGTCTGGCGCTGATCAACGAGGTCCAGCACCATCCGGTCAACCAATCTGTCCTTCATGTCGACTTCAAGGTCGTCTCGGTCAACGAAAAGCTCGTGGCCGAAATTGTCATCGAACCGACCGGCGAAGCCGCGGGGGTCAAGCTTTCCGGAGGCCTGCTCGAACAGAGCCTGCGGTCGATCGAAGTCGAATGTCTGCCGAAGGATCTCCCCGAAATTATTCGGGTCGATGTCTCTGCGCTCGGATTGGCCGAATCGCTGCACGTGCGTGATTTGCCGAAATTGCCCGGCATCCAATACCTTGCGGACGAAGATGTGACGGTCTTTCTTATTTCCGAACCGAAGACCACGGATGAAGCTGCACCCGCAGCGGAAGGAGCGCCGACCGAACCGGAGGTCATTCGCGAGAAGAAGACCGAAGAAGGCGCCGAGGCCAAGAAGGACTAGCTCCCTCTTTTTTTACCGTGGAGCCGGAATCTGCCCCTTGGCTGGTGGTTGGTTTGGGCAATCCTGGGTCGCGCTACGTCCGCACCCGACACAACATCGGGTGGCTCGCGCTGGATGCGCTGGCCTCGGACCCTTTCCGCGAGGAAAAACGCTTCGAGGGCGCCGTCTCGCGCCTGGGCGAGGCATGGCTGCTCAAGCCCTCGACCTTTATGAACTTGAGTGGCGTCTCGGCGCGGGCGCTCGCCGACTTCTACAAGATCCCGCACGGTAGGGTGCTTGTTGTCTTGGATGACGCCGCGCTGCCCTTCGGTCGGCTCAGAGTCCGGCCTGCCGGCAGCGCCGGGAGCCACAACGGCCTCGAGTCTGTGCTGACCCATTTTGCCACGGAGGAGGTTCCCCGCTTGCGGATCGGCATCGGGGCGCCCCCCGAACATGTCTCTTTGCATGACCATGTGCTGATGCCTTTCATCGCCGAAGAGGCCGGAAAATTGCCCATCGCGCTCGACCGCGCGGCCGAGGCGATTCGATGGATTCTGAAAAAGGGGCTTGCCGCGGCCATGAATGAGTTCAATAAAGAAGGATTATGAGCAACAGACGTTACGGAATTCTCCTCGTTCTTAATACCAAAGGCAAAGAGGAGTCGGCCAACGACATGATCGAGGCCATCGAAAAACAGATCAAAGCCGCCAAAGCCGAGGTCGAACAAATCCAACGGTTGGAGAAGCGGACCTTCGCCTACCCCAGCAAAAAAAGAACCTCCGGTTACTACGTGAACTACATCGTTCAGGCCACACCCGAGCAGATCGAAGGACTGCAGGCCACGTGGAAACTTGATCCGACCATTCATCTCCAGCACTACCAAAAGCTGAAGCCCGTCGCCAAAGCCGCCTAGTAAAAATTCCTGCACCATCATGGCCTCCTTCAACAAAGTCATGCTCCTCGGCAACCTCACCCGTGATCCCGAGGTCAAATACACGCCGAAAGGCAGCGCCGTGGCCGACATCGGCCTCGCTGTCAACCGCACCTATACGACCGACGGCGGCGAAAAACGCGAAGAGGTAACCTTCGTCGACGTCACCATGTGGGGACGCCAAGCCGAGATCGCTGGCGAATATCTCAAGAAAGGTCGCCCGCTTTTCGTCGAAGGACGTCTACAACTCGACACGTGGGACGACAAGCAGTCCGGACAAAAACGCTCCAAGCTGCGCGTAGTCTGCGAAAATTTCCAGATGCTCGGCTCGCGCGATGGTGGTTCCGAGGGGGGGTCTGGTGGCGCGCCATCGAGACCCTCTTCCGGCGCAGGCAGGTCGGCAGCAAAATCAGCCCCGTCCGGCGAAGACGCTGCCGAGGACGATATCCCGTTTTAAAGGTAGATCGCCGCTGTCCAGTTGCGAGGTGCGCTGGCATAGCGCATTCTTTGATTTTTATCGTAGCCTTCCCACCGCGATGCTCCCGTCTCTGCCCTCACATAGCTGGCGGCTTGGGAAACCTCTAAGCCGGAACGATGCAGCAGGCCGTTAAAATTGGGTGGATTTTTCATGTAAACGTTGGGCGTTTTTTTGCTGCATGGCAGTTGGGGTGAGGGCAGAGGATCTTCTGCCATAGGTGGTTCCACCATCGTCGTTCCTTTTCCGGGACGGCGATTTTGACGGTGAGTTGGCCGGCGGGTTTGGCCACCAATCCGCCGGTGACAAAGAGCCAGAAGCGCAGGGTATGGATAGTGACTTTGGTCTGCCAACCCAGATGGCGCTGGAAGAGAACGGTGAGGTTGTAAGCGATGACGGCCAGGGCCAAGGCGGCCTCGGTGGCAAAGAAGTTTTTGCAGATGAGGGTGGATAAGCCGAAGCCCTGCTGAAGTTCCTTGATGACGTTTTCACAGTCGGCACGGCCGCTGTAATGATACCAACGTCCCTTAGCAATGAGACTTTACGCTGGAGCGATAGCGTTTACTTGATCCCGCATCCACTGGTGAACAAGGCCTCGAACCTTCTCGGGTCTGCACCAGTCCCGAGCCACGCTGATCAGATGATCTTCCAAGGCTCGTAGATCCCGGTAAAGACGGTTGAT
>Ga0114970_10001347_pt1 | contig 18339 bp, 25 predicted proteins | sample M_140205_XF_Meta_FD_87030 | JGI IMG/M metagenome (GOLD analysis project Ga0114970, IMG submission 87030) | Freshwater microbial communities from Lake Montjoie, Canada to study carbon cycling - M_140205_XF_MetaG | ecosystem: Environmental > Aquatic > Freshwater > Lake | place: Lake Montjoie... | reverse complement strand
CTGCTAAGAAAAAAGGATAATTTTCTAGCACTTTTAAGTTACGACACACCAGTAACATAAGTATCATAATTGCAGATATTTCTGCTAGAGTTCTTACATAACTAGTCATAAGACTTATCTATGGAAGGACTAACAATGGGAAAACTAGCACAAAAAGTATCAGAACTTAATGCACCTCAATTTGGATTACCCTGCGGTGTAACAAAAGTTATGTCTCTAATGGACGAAGATGATAGAAACACCCTTGAGTTGATTTTGTTTCCTCAGAGTGAAAAAGTAAAAAGATTTTCTAATCGTCAAATACAAGAACTTCTTATCTCAGAAGGATATGACATCGCTCAGTCTTCTTTGGCACTTCATCGTCGTAAGCAGTGTCGTTGCTTTACAGGGATTAATGCTCGCATTGAAGCATTAGGTAGTAAGTAATGTCAGAGAGTTTTTCAAAAAAAGTTTTAGAGGAGTTAGCATCTCCTGGTCAGACAGGTTCTGATAGACGGGCACAAGAAACACCAGAAGCGTGGAAACCACGCATGGACATTGACCACAAGACTGGTGGTTTTGTTGTTAGTACTCCTCGTCCAGCAGGTAACTCAGCAGATGCAGAAGAAATTCTTGCAGACTTTGGGTTAGACCCTAAATCGTGGCGTGTGACAAGTGTTCGTCAGAGCAAGTGGCAAACATTTAATGAAGATTGGCTAGAGGCTTACAAGGTTTCAGTTGTTCCAGCAGACTTTGTTGATGGACCTGACTTTGACTTAGAAAAACTCGTAGATGAGATTAGAAAATGGAAACCATCTAAAGGCTCTAAGCAAGCAACTGGAGATGGCGCGTTTGTAATTGTTCCATCAGACCAACAGATTGGTAAGAAAGCCAACGGTCGAGGAACTGAAGATTCAATCCAGAAAATTTTAAGTGTTACTGATGGAGCGTTCCAGCGATACAAAGAACTACAGAAGATTGGTCGCAATCTAGGAACAGTCTCTATGCTTCTTGCTGGAGACCATGTGGAAGGTAATACTTCTCAGAATGGTCGTCTACAAAGTCCATCAGCATCAGACCTTGGACAGACAGAGCAGACTCGTGTTGCTCGTCGTCTTTTGATGCAACAAATTAAAACCTTTGCACCGCATTGCGAAGAAATGATTATTGCAGTTGTCAACGGAAACCACGATGAAGTTACACGACAAGTTGTAACAGACCCATCAGACGGTTGGAACGTAGAAATTGCATCAGCAGTTCAAGATGCTTGCGCTGAGAATGACGCTCTGACTCACGTTAAGTTCCGTTACCCAGAGAAAGACCACCAGACTCTTACAGTAAATATCTGTGGAACTCTTGTAGGTCTTTTCCACGGACATCAATTCAGTACTGACGTAGTTAAGTATTTGTCAGGTCAGGCAGCAGGACAAACTGCATTAGGTCAAGCAGACCTATGGGTGTCAGGTCACTACCACCACTTCAAGGCACTTGATATCGGCTCACGTTTATGGCTTCAGGCTCCAACTACTGATAACGGTAGTCCTTGGTGGCGTGATAGAGCAGGTCTAGAAAGTCAGCCCGGTCTACTTACGTTTACTGTTGGAGAAGGATTCAACCCAAGAAGAGATATTAGTATTATTCAGCCGTAAAACTTTTTTTCTTGGCTTCTTTTTCTTTCTTCTTGGCTTCTCTATCAGCCTTGTATGCTTCTACAGCATTTGCACTTGAGCGACCACGCCAAGCAAATCCGCACTCTGTACAGGTAACAACTTTTGCTTTAGTCCATCGTCCACCTGGCGGAAGTTTCTCAATTGAAGTTTCTAGTTTGCTAGGGCGGGCAGTGCAATAAGGACAATTAGGTGGACGATTACGTCTACGTTCTTCACCGTTGTAGGCAACAGACAAGGCTCTACGAAGTTCAATTTCATCTTTACCACCCCATACACCCCAGATTTCTCTATGTTCTAGTGCCCACTGTAGACACTCTTTTCTAACAGGACACCCAAAGCACATATTTTTTGCTTCTGCTTTTTCCTTCGGGTCCTTTGAGTAGAATAACTGCACAAATCTTTTATTTAGAGGGTCAGCGCATAAGGCATTTTTTTGCCAATTAAGGCTGATTGCAGGTTTCCACATACTATAAGTATAGTCTGATTATTAAAGATAAAACTGTCTAAACACGCTATAAGTTTAAAATTCAACTAAAGTAACAGCAAATACTTCATCGACTAAATCGCCGTATTCGGTAAGTCCGTACTCATCACAAATCTCAAGTTCACTGCTGTCATCAATATATCCAGCCCATAAGTACTCTGTATTAGATGACTCAAGGCATCTAAATGCATCTGCAAGTGAGTCGGATACTCCATCTCTCTGAAGACAAGATGCTAAGGCGCGACGAACTAATTCGTTGTTAGTATCCACATGGTCAATAGTGTAAAAGACAAGCATATGAGGCGGAAAAACTTCATACCCATTTCCGCACCACTCATCCCAGAGAGACTCACCGACTCTATTGTCTTTCAAAACTCATCATCTTCTTCTGTGTCATCTAGAGAAAGAACAAATCTATCATTGTCTTCTATCGTCTCTAGAAAATACACCTCAGTAGGAGTACGCATTTCAAAAATTCCAGCCACTGTAAGGTTTCCACACATACAACAGGTTTCTACAGATTCAGTGTTTACTTTTTTAGGAACATCTACACCAGTGAGACGCATTAAAATTTCGCCATCTTCATTCATACTTTCTGGCTCCCACCTAGTATGGTCGTCCAGATAACATAATTCACAAAAAGCCATAGGTCTAGGTGCTTGTTCTGCCGCCATTTTAGACCTCCTGATAAGACTGTTACATCAGATTCTACAGGACTCTAGGCAAGGTTACAGTTTGCATAATTATATTTCTTTTTCTTCTTGTAATAATCATTTCATGCGGAGATAATCCTCCCCATATGCCATATCTTTCATGGTGCAAGCCCCACTCAGCACACTCCACAACATGTACACATGTCTGGCATATTTTTTTGGCTATTTGATTATTTAAGATATTGGTATCTAACGACTGAGGGTCATCTTCATCACCTGCAAAAAACGCTTCACCACCAATTTCTCTACATAGTGGTTCACTAAATGTCCAAGGTTCTTGCAGTTTGTCTCTCAAAATAATCTTTCTTACTTACTAGAATCTTGTTTAGAAATCTCTACGCTACCAACTTCATAGCCACAACCTGCATATCCTGCAATATCAATCCAAGTATCTGGTTGGAATCCTGATTTAGATGCATAGCGAGCAACTTTAAGACCGACCATCATCATTGCTACATCTTCAGCAGTAAATTCATAGCCAATGATTGCTGTCCAGATTTGAGCAGTACGAGTAAAGTTTTCTTCAGGACCGCCATACTGCTTATTACGTTCACCAGAGATAATTCTGGCTGCTTCCCTAAGTGCCGATACTCTAAGACTTACTTCTTCAACTGGCTGTTCAGACATCTCTACCTCTTACAATAACTGTTGCGCTATACATGGAATCTCCTAACGAGTCTAAATCTTCGGTTACATCAATTTCATAACCAAATTTTTTTCTTACGTTGTCTAACTCTACGTTAAAAAACTCAGAAATTCTACTCTCTGCAATCTCTACAATTTCTTCATAGGAATCACTTGATATAAAAAATTTTAATGTCGTAGTTACGCTCATAGAACTGCAACCAACTTTTCTAGTTTGTAAGGAGAGTAATGTGAGCCATCAAGAACAGGTTCTTTACCATCTGTAGTTTTAATAATGATGTCTCCATAGCGAACAGCAACCACACGACCACGACGACCATTGTGTAGTTGACCAAGTTCACCTTCAAAAGCATCTGACTTTACACGAACTTCGTCTCCTACGCGGATAAACCCAGGACCTGCTGCTTCCCATATTTCATTTGTAGGAGTATCTACAACAGCAGTACCAACACATAAATTTGAAAAAAGTTCTAAAACTTTTTTATTGTTTTCATCTCTATGGTCTAGATTCAACCAAAACTCTAGAAGTTTAATTACTGACACACCAGTATCAGCAGAGACGTTTGCTTTCTCTAACTGGACTCTAGCCCAAGTCATGTCGATATTTTTCATTTATATCATTTCCAATCTATCTGTATTTATTAATTGTTAAAAACAATTTCTGGAACCTTATACATAGTATCTTCGTATGTATCTATTACCTCTAGATAACTTTCTTTTTGAGCCTTAGCCAAAAATACTCTTTCGCTATTAGACATATCCTCAACTGTCTGAGCAAGAACTGACCACGAATAACCAAGAAAAGATGAGTGCTGCCAATCTGTGACAACTGGAGTATGCACATACAAAGACTGAGCAAGATTTGCAGACCACCACGGCTCGTTATTTTTATATACAGATATTAAAGAGCCAATTGATTTATTAATATTAGCCAAGGTAGAAGAGTCTTTACTTGTCATAGGACTAACGCTATTTGATAGTGTCTTGCTAATTTTGTTTACCCAAGGTGTTTTCTGGTCGTATGACCAACCAACAGTCTCGCCTTTCATATGGACAGCATCTGTTTTTAGATTCTTAAATAGCAAAGAATCCAAACACAACAAAATAACTCTGTCGCTAGGCAGGTTTGGTATGTGCTTAGTTACATCAGATTCTGTAGACCACGGGAAAGCAGGAACTATTGTCTCATTCCAAGTATTTTCATACAAATCAAAAATTACTTTTTGTAGCCTTGATAAATTCTTTGGCTCGGATGCCAATCTAAATTCATTTCGCTGAGAATAAAAATCTTTTACAAGGTCTTCAGGGTTAGTAGCAAGTGCTCTAATCCCATTCCACAACTTATATGGCTCTGGAGCATCAATAAGATACTTAACATTTGTGACCTTCTGAGCCTTATCAATTACTGACAATGCTCCATACAAACGATGCGCTGTGATGCTTGTTGGTGCAGTAAGACCAACTACTACCGTATCGTACTGCTTAAAGTATTCTTCATCCCATCGAATAGATGGCGTATCCCACACAACATCGTGACCAGACTCTCTGAGAGCCTGTACAAAGAGACTAGTAAAGGTAGGTAGTTTTTTTGCCACAGACTCTGAAGTCTGAGCAGAACTGCAACCAGTAACAAGTACTTTCATACTTTTAACCTATCTTGTTTCTATAGTTTGTGGACTAATAAGAAAACCTTCCAACTCTCGCTGGAAGGTAATCTTACTAAGCCAAAGACTTAGAATGGAGCAGGTGGTGCAGGAGCCACAGCAGGTGCTGGGGCTGGTGCAGGAGCAGGTGCTGGTGCAGCAACAGGTGCTGGTGCAGGAGCCTCTACAGCAACCTCAGGGGCTGTCTGTGCAGAGTAGTAACGCTTGATTTCGTTCTTCTTATTGCCCTGCCAGACACGACTACCAATCTGAGCACGGAAAGTACGACCACGAAGAGCCTGTTCAATCTGTGCGTTAGTTGGAGCCTGATTGAAGAACTCACGATTAAGTCCAAGAGCAGACATCTTTGAGAAAAAGATACCAAGTGCACTTGGGTTATCGGTTGTTACAACCAAGTTGTCCCATACGAGACGCTTGTTGTGTGGACCACCCTGAACTTCAGCCTTAACTGAGAACATGGTCTTGCCAGACTGAGTTTGCTTTGCAACGCCCTCAAGGATTACCAAGTCGTAATCACCATCTGGTAGTGGTTCGTATGATGCAGTTTCGCCAGCCTCTTTGATGAGGTCGGTCCAGTTTAAGGTACTCATACCTTAACCCTCTTTCTTTGTTGTCGTTTTGGTAGCAGTTGCTACAGATTGTTTCTCTCCAAAGATAATGTCTAACATACGTTCAATGGATAGATTTTCTTGCTGAACGATTGCTCCAAGTCGACCTTGGACACGTTCTCCTGCTTCATACTGAGCAGTGCGTTCTACATACATCTTACGAACCTTGTATGGAGATTGCATTGGGTCAGGATTCGGCACTTCCTCGATGGTAATACCACCAAGAATATCGTAGAAGTAAGGAGCCTGAATTGCAAGTTGACCCTGTAGGTAAGGACGGTAACGACCATCTTGACCTGTACGAGCCATTGCAGTTAGGACAACTGCTTCTAGTGGATTCGTTGCGTGCATTGTGAGGTCACGCAAGTCGCGAAGAAGACCACCCATGTGACGAAGTAGTTCGCCCCACTGTTGCATCTTCATTTGCTCACTGCCAGCAATTGAATCCATACACTTAACTTGTAGTTCTGAGATTGAGTCAATAATCAAACTCTTGAACTGATGCTTGCCACTCTGAAGCCACTGATATGCCTTAATAACATCATCATAGTTGCGAACCTGTACGACACAAGTGTCCCACGTTCCGTCTGCAACTGGTGGTTCTTCTCGTAGTGGGTCCCAATACTTAACGACGATTGGGAGGAATCGATGTCCACCCTCAACGTCAAGCATTAGGCGCGGATACGGCGCGGTGACCGCAAAAGTGGACTTTCCAACTTTTGACTCACCGTAGACCATAACTGTTAGTGAACGCTGAATGTCACTCATAAGTTAATCGCTACCTTTCTTGTCATTTTCGTAATATGAATAGGGGTCTCCCTCTTCAAACATTTCTGTCAGAGCCTGTTCCCCTGCACTTCCATCGTCAAACAATGTACATACAGTAAAAAACTGACACTTCCACTTGCAGTCACGCGTCGCATGAGGATACGCAACTTCTGTGTGGTCTGTACCTTGGTCAAGTGCTGTACGCACTCGCATTAGGTCTGCAATAGTACCGTGAATACGATTCCAGAATGAGCGAAGCGTAAACACATTGTGTCGAACTTCAATCTGGTCATAAAACGGTGGTCTTGCTGAGGCAGTACGCTTTACTTTCTTGAGCATGGTAAAGATACCACCCTCTGAGCGTTCTCCCTCTTTGTTCTGAAAAGATTCCAGAAGCATGTAGGTTAGCACCTGTTCGTTCATAGGTGCAAGATTTGCAAAGTCTGAAAGTGAACCACCGACAGTCTTGAAGTCGCGGAACATACGAACACCGTCAATCTTACGACGGACACGCATATCTAACTTACCTTGCAACTCTACTTCACCGTTGAACAGTGGAGCAATAATGGTCTCTTCAGTTGAAATCATTTCGAGTTCAGCATCGATACCGTTTTCCTCAACCCACTGCTCATAGCCCTCAAGCATGATACGACCAAGTTCTGCTTCGCTGTCAAGAGCATCCGTATCACGGAACTCTGACTGAAGAATCAATCGGTCAGTCTCAACCAAGTTGGCATGAGCCTTAAGTAGTGGAACACCATTTGCATAGTGGTCGTCAAGTGCAGCGTGGATTCGTGAACCCAACGCAAGCGCACCTGTGAAGTCTTGATTACGAGGCTTGAGACGACGGTAATAGGTAAACCACCACCGACGACGACAATCCTTAAATGTCTGAATCTCCGAGTTGGAGAGACGTACAATTCCTGTCATTTATTATCCGTCCTTTGTACTTGCATTACAACTTACCTGATTTGTCGTCTTTAAGCAAATCGAGAAGTTTTACCTTGTCGTGAACTATCTGTTCAAAGTTATCTGCCTTAGTTTCCAGAACCTGAAGAACACGTTCCTCAATAGTTCCCTCAGTAACATAGTCAGTAATAATGACAGAATCGTGAATCTCAGAACCGATACGGTGTACGCGGTCAAGAGCCTGTTTGTGGTCAACAAGTGACCACGGACGTTGAAGCATCACTAGACGACGAGCAGCAGTTAGCGTGATACCAACACCACCTGCTTGAGCAGTAAACAGAATCCACTTAATCTTTCCTGACTGGAAATCATCTACAGCCTGTTGACGTTCATCTTCATCTTGAGCACCAGTAATTAGACCGTGTGGAATCTCAGCCTTTGTAAGAGCCTTACTCAACAACTCAATCAACTGACGAGATACAGCACAGACGGCTACGGAGTCGTCTCCGAAGTCACCACTCTTAATATCATCCATAAGTGAATCGACCTTACAGGAAGGCTCTGACAAAACTGCCTTAGGCTCTCCAGTGAATTCGTCAACAACAATATCTGCATAGGAACTAGCAAACTGAAGCAAACGAATAGTTTGAGTAAGAACGCTAGGTGCAGATAATGCTTCACCAGATTCCAGTTCAGTAATCATAGTGTCACGCATCTGCTCGTAAGCCTTTTTCTGCTTTGCAGACATTTCGATATCACGACGGTCATTCAACACTGGTGGCAACCAAGGAAGCACACGAGCCTTAAGCATACGACGCATATGGTGACTAATTGTCTTTTGGAATTCATCCTCCATATGAGGCTTCACACCAAGAATCATCATTCCGCCAAACGCATTAAGCATCGTGTCAACCATACGGTCAATCCACTTAGTCTTTGAGGACCAATCCTCTGGAGATAGCCAGTGAAGAATTGACCACATATCAACTACGTTATTGGCTACAGGAGTACCTGTGAGAGCAAAACGAATCTTTGCATCACCAGTTGCTGCCCAAAGCGCACGAGTCTGCTTAGACTTTGGGTCTTTGGAACGGTGAATCTCATCTGCAACTACAGCCTTGAACTCAATCTCATTAAGTTCACGCAAGTGGACTTCACAACGGTTCTCAGAAATCTTTTCATCAAGACCTTTACACTTAACGCAACGTGCAAGAGCAACAGAACCATAAGGTGCTAGGCGTGAGTGAGAGCGTAGTGATTCCCAATTGATGATGTAAACATCTGCAGGAGTATCAAACTGCTTCTTACGTTGAGTAGATGTTCCCTTGATAACTTGCGTAGTAATTCCGGGATACCAACGAGCAAACTCACGCGCCCAATTCTTTTTCAAAGTATTAGGGCAAACAATAAGAGCAGGGAATACATCTTCACCCTGTTCTTTAAGTTCCTTGAGAGCACGAATTGCTTGTGCAGTTTTACCAAGCCCCGGCTCGTCAGCAAGTAAAGCACGCTTTGCAGTTGCTAAGAACTTCACACCAGCACGCTGATGAGGGAACAAGTCCTCGTTATTAGGGTCAATAAACTCTTCTAAATCTCTAAGTTCATTTGCTGGAGTAATTCGAGTAGTAAGTTCATTCATAGCCCAATCGGTTAACTCTTGAGCAATAACCAAATCATCTCTAAATGTAGAGCGAAGTGCTAAACAACTAGACCAACTCAAAGGCAATCGCCATACTTGGTCAGATGCTGACCACGAGGAGCCGGGAATACTCTTACATAATTCTTTATAACGCCATTCGACATCTAGCCGAATGTGCTGACCGTCTGAGTCAAGGTTTGCTGTTACTGCCATTTTAATCCTTCTTTTTTGTCATTCCGTATGTGTGAACATACTAGCACACTTTTTTATAAGTGTAATTGTTCTTCACTAGTAAGTTTTATTGTAGCAGTTTTCTAGGAATCCAGCCACTCTTTACTATTCTCAACAAACCGTGGCGAATAGCGTCATTTGCGTGACCTTCTCCACCCTTATGCCAGTACTCAAGAGTCTTCAGGGCTTCATTAGGAAACATACGTTTTGCATCTGCTGGAGTCTGCCAAACAATTTTTTCACGGTCTAACTCAAAATCTTGAAGAATCTGCTTGAGAACACCAATCTGTTCCAAACTGTACGGGGCTTGAGAATTACGAACAGTTTGAGCGTTGATTGTAAACTTCTCGCACACGACTTCAAGAGTAGAAAAGTCCATATCAAAACTATGCATAAGGTCTCTAATGATTTCTGCATATTGTTCTGGTTGTACCTCGCAACTTCTTAGAAGTTCTGGTTCTTCTCCCTTAGTCCAACTAAGGAAAGCAATACCTGTTGCCTTACCAGGGTCTACTGACAGAATGTGTTTACGCATATTTTTCTCCCCAAGTTTCCATTGGTCCATCTATACCTGAAGTGAGCGGAACTGCCCAGCCCTCAGTTGTTGTCATGCACTCCTGCACAATTTTCATAATCTCTTGCTCTTGTCCACGAGGACAGTTAAGAACAATTTCATCGTGCACAGGCACAATCAAAAGTTCAGTCAAGTCTGCTTGGTCAAGTTTGATTAGGTTTGACTTAAATACCTCAGCAGCACCACCCTGAATCAAGTAGTTCACAAGTGTGTAAGTTCTATCATCATCACAAGGCAATCGACGACCAGTCCAAGTGTGAACATAACCCTGACCCTCAGCACGCAAACGACGCATACCAATATCTTCAATCTGCTTCTGGAATGAAATCATCCCAGGATAGTTTAAGTCGAATGAGTCAGACACGGCTCGCATCTGTGCTTCAGGTACACCAGCAGTAAGTGCTTGCTTTGCTACACCAGCACCGTAGAGACGACCATAAACAACACCCTTAATAAGGTTACGTCGCTTATCAGCCTTAGTCATAGATGGGTCCTGATAAACCTCACGACCAATTTCGGTGAATGGGTCAGAGCCAGTTGCATCAGCACGATGGAATAGTTGAATCAAGTTTGGGTCCTGAGACAACGAAGCAAACATACGGAACTCAACTTGGTCAAGGTCAGAAGTGATAATTACATGGTCGTCGTCCTTAGGCAAGAACGCAGTACGAACTACATCGTCACCCTTTGGAAGAGTCTGCAACGCTGGGTCAGTGATTGACATACGACCAGTACGCGCACCCATCGTCTTAACAGATGGATGCACAAATCCGTCAACATTCTTGTTGATGAAGTTGAGGAAGTAACTTCCAGCAATCTTGTCAGCCTTACGCTGTTTCAAGACTGTACCTGCAAGTTCTTTTACTTCTTCATTTCCATTGATGCTGAGAAGTTTGAGTTGGTCTTTAGTGCAAGACTTATTTCCACTTGGAGTGTACTCATTGATTTCCCCACCAAGACTTTCAAACAACCGAACAAGTTGAATATTGCTCGTGATGGAAACACCGTTGTATTTAGCCTTAGCCCACTCTTTTACAGATTCTGTGTAGTTGTTTAATTCTTCGTACTTCTTTTTTGAATACTCAATATCTACGCGAGCACCATTGATTTCCATACGAGTAACAATCTTTCGAGCAGCCATTTCAATTTCGTAGGCTTTGTTGTATGGACCTTCTGGACCGCACTTCTCATAGAACTGCTCCCAGATACGCATCGTAAGAACAGTATCGAGCGCACCATATGACCAGTAAGGTTGGAAAGTTACAGGAACAGTTCCCCAAGTCCACCCATTACGAGATAGTTCTGTGTCTAGAGTTTCCTGCAAAGCAACAGCACGAGAATCTACATAGCGAGCAGCCAAACGCTTCAAAGCACCTGAACCAAGCGGGTCAATAATTTGAGCCATAATCATTGTGTCGTGAGCACGATACCAAGGAAGTTCCCAGCGAGACTTTACTGCAAACCATTTTGCTTCAAAAGCAATGTTATGACAAACAATCTGACCTTGATAGCGGTCCATTGCTTCGTAGAAAACACCAGACCATTCTTCCCAAGGAATAGCCCAGCCTTGCTGACCGTCACCAACCTGAACTAGGCGAATGTCTCCATGCCAAGGAGACAGAGCATCGCTACGCTCACCACCACGACGTTCACCTGTTTCAATATCGATAGCGACTGCATCGTAGGGACGACGCTCACCAAGCCAAGATAAAAACTCATTGGCTTTTTCTACCGAATCAACTAGGTGTAGTTGTACTTTTGATAAATCTTCTGTTTGTCGTTCTGTCATTTTTGTCATTTCTCTTTTCGTGCTTAGGGGATAATCTCCACTTTATATACTTGTTCAATTCTCTTGTCGTACTTAGATGCACCCTCTAGCAGTCTCTGCGCTACCTTGGTGAGATAACGCGCTCCACCATCATCATACTTGTATAGTGCCTCAAGTACAGCATCTGGGTCATCCGAGACCTGCGCCCAAGTTCTGTTTCTCTCAGGGAATACTACAGGAACTTCTGACAAAGATGGATTACATTCATCACAAGGAATGGCATCAACAGAGATAGAACTACTGGTTACCTCGACCAATCCATAACGCTTTACAAGAGGGCAAACAGAACCATGATAAACCAAAGAAACACCAATTCTTGAAAGTACATAAGAGCCATTCTCTGTTTTATAAAGTTGGAACTCAATCCAACGAGTCGAGCCTTTTCTCCAAGAGGTTGACTCTCCTAAAAGTTTTCCATTAAATTGAAGAGTTCTTGAGCCATCTTTTACTTCATACACAACTAAGCAACCTATTCTGTCGAAGGAAATCGGTCAGGATGAGTATAAGAACCGTCTAGATTTTTTGTAGAACCAATGTCAACAAAAATATAGTTTCCATCTTCATCTCTTGGATGAATTTCTAATGAAAAACCTTCACCTGGATTAAACTCGGCTTCTCCATCATACATAATGATATTTACTACTTCATTATTTTCATTAAAAAGAAGATACTTGTCTACTTCAGCCATCATTTTTTCCTTTCGTTATGCATACGATGTTATCACAACTACGCAACCCTGTGCTCCAGCAGCACCTACAGAAGCAGTTCCAGCCGCTGTGCAACCACCACCACCTCCACCATATAGACCACCTGGTTGTCCAGTATTTGGAGTACCGCCAAGACCTCCACCGCCAGCAATATCTAAACCTGAGACACCCTCACCAATACCTATAGTAAAAGCAGAATTATCACCTCCAGAAGAACCGCCATAACCTCCACCTCCAGCACCACCAGAAGTGCTAGGAGCACTACTTGCACCGTTATATCCACCGCTACCACCATTGAACATGCCGTAACCACCAATACCTCTATATGCAATAGTGTTTCCAGTTTGTCCAAGAGCACTGCCAGTACCGCCACCTGCTTTAATTCCAGCATTTAAACCACCAAAAGAAGACGTACCTCCAGCACCACCATTACTTCCTAATGCGCCACCAGTCCCAGCACTGCCTACAGTATAACTAATAGATGAAGGAAGAAGAGAAGCATCGTATGTAGCAGTAGACATAGCACCACCTCCACCACCAGCAGAAGATAGACCAACAGAAGATGTGCACGCTCCCGCGCCTCCACCACCGCCAATTACTATAACAGTTATAATTTTTGCATTTGCTGGTTTAATCCATGTACCAGATGCAGTAAAAAAATCTACAGTTACTTTATTAGTTTTTTGATAAGAAACTAATTCCCAAGAATTTGTTATTGATTTGTATTGCCAAGTTGAGTTATCGATAGTGTATTGGTCATTATTATTTGGACCAGACGGAAAAGGCATAACTATCCTCCATACCAAACTGTGATTACAACTAGACCGCTACCACCAACACCACCAGCACCGCCCGAACCTGATGTACCAGTAGTAGAGCCTTCTCCACCGCCACCGCCACCTCCGCCATATAGACCGCCAGCACCGCCAGCAGTTCCAGCACCAGATGATGATTGACCACCACTACCTCCACCAGAGACTCCATAATAAGGAACTGATGTTAGCGCAGTACTTCCATAATCTCCAGGACCTACATTTGATGACGTAGGAACTCCACTCTGAGACCCCCATAATTCTGTTGCACTTGCAGATGTCCCACCAGTACCACCTCCACCACCACCAGCAGTTGTAGAAGTTATAACAGTGTGCTCACCAGTCACGGATGCTCCTACATTTCCTACCCACATACCTGCACCACCTGCACCACCAGTAGGAGTAGTTCCTGAAGCAGGACCACCTGCACCACCTGAACCGCCATATGCATATAGATAAGTACCAAATGATGTTGTACCACCTGAACCGCCAGAATTCCCAACAAGTGCAGCAGTACCAGTAGCAGTAATAGCACCACCACTTCCACCAGTACCAACAGTAATTGTTATGGAAGCACCAACCCCACCAATATCTGACGCTCTAAAAACGTACTCAGAAAAACCACCACCTCCACCACCAGCACCACCACCAATAGTTGCAGATGAGTTTCTAGCACCCCCACCTCCACCTCCACCAGAACCAATGCATTGAACCTTTAATGCAACCGCCCCTTGAGGAATAGTAAAAGTTCCTGAAGACGTGTAGTAACTATAAGTAGGAGGGTTTAATTCATTAAAACTAGTAATACCCCACGAGTTAGTAGCAGAAGAGTATGTGTATGTTCTATTGTCTAAAGAATAAGTTGCTCCATTAGAAGGACTACTAGGAAAGGATGTAGGCATAAGTTATCAATACCAAATCACTAGAACAACACAACCCTGAGCACCTACGCCACCACTGCCACCATTACCAAAATCTCCACCAATAGTATGAAGAGTTCCACCTCCGCCACCGCCGCCACCATAAAGACCGCCAGAACCACCGTCGTATCCAGTATCAAAGTATCCTTCAGCAATGCCACCATTACCGCCACCACCAGGTCCTAATACACAGGGGGGAGTTTTAGCAGGGTAATAAGTATCGACAAAATTGTAATTAGTTATTCCAACATTTCCAAGATTAGCATCGTTGTACGCGATAGCAGTTCCTATTGCTACGTTAAAAACTGATATTGCTCCACCAGCACCAGAACTTCCTCTGGTATATCCTCCTCCACTGCTATAAGAGCCAGCCCCTCCTCCTCCTCCTGAAGGTGCGGTGTAGTTAGAGGAACTGCCAGCAGTACCATCATTAGTTCCTACTGTAGTTCCATAACCACCTGCACCACCTGAACCACCAGAAAACATCCCAAAACCGCCAGCACCACCAGCAGATGCAGTTCCACTACCATAAATATTATTTGTTTTTGCACCACCAACACCACCAGCAGCAGTAAGTGTCCCTAAAGTTCCAGAAGTAGCAAGTCGAAAACTTGAAGTTCCGCCAGTACCCCCATTTGTACCTACATTTACATCATTATCAGCACCTAAACCACCCGTACCACCTGCACCAACAGTGATAACAGCCGTAGTGTTGTATCCAGCAATTAGATTGTAGGTATGCATAGATAAGCCACCTCCACCTCCGCCTCCCCCAGCAGGAACGTCGACTCCAGCACCGCCACCGCCACCTCCGCCTCCAATGCAAATAGCATGAATAGCAGTCGCTCCAGTTGGGATAGTCCAAGCAGAGTCAGATGAAGTAAAAACGTGAGTAGTTGGTGCTCTATTTGCTAAATATGTGTCTATTATCCATTTATTAGTTGCAGACTTGTAGATATATCTTGTTCCGCCAGAAATAAAAGTATCATTATTAGAAGGCGTTGCTGGAAAAACCGTAGGCATTATTCGTGCTCCGTCATATAGTCTTTTCGATACTTATTATTTTACCTTAGTAAAGCAAAGACTATTTATATCAAGTTACATAAGTCTTTCTGACCAAGTTTTTGGTGTTTTTTCCGTAGTAAACTCCAATGGAAGATGGTAGGTAAAAGGCTTAGCCCCTTGAGAATCAATCCACTCAACTAACTCTCTAAGACCCTCATCAAGAGTTGTAGATGTTTCGTACCCCAAAAGTTCACGAGCCAGTTCTGAAGAACATTCAGCACGATAAACTTCTTGCGGACGACCTGGCATGTAGATAGGGTCAAGGTCAAAGCCAATAATTCCAGCCAACTTTTCTGCAAGTTGGTTGATAGTAATTGTTTCCTCATCAGGACCAATGTTTACTACACGACCGTCAGCAATATCTGTGGTCGCAGCCAAAGCCGATGGATTAATTACATCTTGAATAAATGAGAAGCAACGCTGCTGAGTTCCATCACCGTAGATAATTGGTTGCTTACCTTGAAGCATACGGTTAGTCATAATTGAAGCCACATTGCGATATGGGTCATCGTATTTTTGACGAGGACCAATGATGTTGTGTGGAACCATAATTGTGTAATCAAGCCCATGAGTTGTAGCAATATTGGCTACAAGACGTTCAGCCTCATATTTTGAGATGCCGTAAGGGTCTTGGGGCTTTGGAGTCATATCTTCCGTATATGGAAGCACATCTTGAGTACCATAGCGAGCCATAGATGAATACTGTACGACCTTACGAACTCCACACTTAACTGATGCGCTCATCACAGATGCAACAAGTAGTGAAGTATTACGGACAATCAGTGCTGGAGAGAATACCGAAAGACCTTCATAAGCAGTACAAGCGGTATTGAGAACAATGTCTGCACCTTCAAATGCTTTATGTAGATTCTCAGGTTCAGTTGCGTCTGTCTCAAAAAACTCGACACCCTCTGGAATATTGCTCTTATAGCCACCAAGAAGATTATCTACACCAGCAACTTCCCATCCTTGAGAGAGGAAATGGTCAGCCATGTGACTACCTAGGAATCCTGCAACTCCTGTAATTGCTACTTTCATGCTATCCATTCCTCTAATTTGTCTAGGTTTTCTTTTATGTATTCTGGGAAGTCTTCAGTAATTTCTACCCTAGTGAGTGTAATCTCTGCTCTAGAAAATAAATCATCAAGACTATCTACTTTTGTTTTAATTATGTCTATATCAATTATGTGCTCATGGTTAAATTCTTGATGAGAGAATGCTTGAATCTTTTTTCTAATATCTTCAGGACTTTTAATATAAGAAAAATGCCAACCAGCCTCTCTATAGACTGGTAGTGATGAGTCATGTCTACATCCAAAAAAATCAGTAAAATGTTTATAAGAAACTACTCTTGGTCTATGACTCCACTCAGTAGTCAAAGCATTAAATTTATAGTAATAAGTCTTACCACCTATTCCAGCACCAGTTTCAATAAAACCATTATTTACTATGCTAGTAATAAATTCTCTTCTTGGAATTTCATCAGCATCTGAAAACAAAATAATATCGTTATCTTGAAGATTTAGAGTACTTAAATTTTCTTTAGAAATATGATTTTTTTGGTATGCTTCTCTATCCCACGCATAATCATAATACTTGGCAGGTACTTTAATAATTACTACTTTATCCGCATATTGTGGGTAGCGTTCTTGTAGGCACTCCGACAGATAAAAAGGTTTAGGTATTCCTGTAAAAGTCTCTGCTGACTCAACAATAAAAAATTTATCTACAACGTCATAAAGTTCTCTAAACCTGACATCAAGAATCAAAAACTCATCAAAGAATGGAAAGCAATCAATTACTTTCATTTTTTACAGCCTTAAGTTCCCAAACAAGCCAATAAGGAACATCTGAATGCCAATACTGATTGACTAACTCAAAGCAACCAGTAAAACCATACTGCTTGCATATACCCATTGATTGGTCCCAATTAGTATGCTCTGACGGTTGAATAAAGTAGAGTACTGACTTCTCACTAATGTAGTTAACATGCTGAGGGTCTTGAAAAGCCTCGTGGTGAGGTACGGCAGGTGTGCAGAAATATGCAGTTCCACCTGGCTTAAGAACACGCCAAACTTCACTCATAATGTCAATAAATGGTTGCTTGCGTTCACGACCTAGATAAATTACTCGTGGGATATGCTCAAGGAAATCAAATCCAGTTACATAGTCAAAAGAGTTATCCTCAAAAGGGATGGGGTCAATAGTTAGGTCAGCAACTCGTACATTTGGGTTGCCGACATCAACAATATCTACACCATATTGTTCATCAGCATTAAAAGGATTTCTTGGCTCGTGTCCGCAACCTAAATCAAGAGTTTTAGTCATTTAATGACTCTACCTTTCTAAGGTCATCTTCAAAATTTTCTTCCATATATTTAATAAAGTTTTCTTGGTCAGATATCATCAAATTTTCTACTTTAACATTTAAAGAATCATAGTGAGTCTTTCCACTTATTGGGTGAATATGATTCATAACTACCATAGGTAGGTACTTAATATTTCCAGTTGTCTTTCCAACAGACATCCAATAGTTATCAAAAAAGTTATGAGCAACTGCTGGACAACCAAAAAATCCTACTTTTAAAATTAAGTTACTTGATACGCAAGGATGAGTAGCAAGTTTTTCACCATGAATTGTGTCATTACCATACACAACTCCATGAGGAACACTTCTCAAGTAGTTGACAAATGGTGTCTCCCAAGAATTAACATATCGAATATCATCTGCACTAAAAGCCACAAACTTGTAGTTCTCTGCAATATCTAATGCAATAGTATTTATCTTTTGCATAAGAGTATTGTCTTTTGACTGTACAGTTATACTTTTTATTCTTTTATCAGACTTTAGCCACTCAAAAATATCAACTTCGTCATCATCAATAATGATATGTAAATCAGAATAACCTTCAGATTGCTCTTCCCAAGACTCAAGCATTCCTTTAAGACGCTCTGCTCTACCTACTCCGCCGTCACGAACTGGAACAACTACACCAATTTTATTTAGCATTCAAACAATCCTTAATTTTTTGTAGGTCTTGCGCGTATTTTGTTTTTTTGTATTCTTCATAACGCACTTTATCAGTACTCTGCAGTTCGACTATTTTTGCAAAAATATGGTCT
>Ga0114970_10001345_pt1 | contig 18351 bp, 15 predicted proteins | sample M_140205_XF_Meta_FD_87030 | JGI IMG/M metagenome (GOLD analysis project Ga0114970, IMG submission 87030) | Freshwater microbial communities from Lake Montjoie, Canada to study carbon cycling - M_140205_XF_MetaG | ecosystem: Environmental > Aquatic > Freshwater > Lake | place: Lake Montjoie... | reverse complement strand
TATTTCTTGTATAAAATAGCGATTCTTTTTCGTCGTCGGATAGTCTGCGAGGGGGTGGGGATTTTTCGATTGTGTTGGTGGCTTGAGAGAGAGCGCTTATGAGATTAGACAGGAACTCATGGGCGTCTCCTTCTGCCCCAGGCTGGTAACTCCAGAAAAAAGTGTCTAACAATTGATGAATTTTTCTTGGGGCGATGGCGGATTTATTTGTGTGGTAGTATTCCTTATAAAATGTTTCAAAGGCTTTTGCCACAGCAATGGGATCGCTTTGAACGTGTGTTAACAGCAATGAATCTTGAGAAAAATACTGGGCAATGAAAGGAGTATGAATCAGTACTTGGAGTACGGAGTTCATAAAACAAGTATTCCCCAAATTCTGTAGCCCTATGACATGGGGTTGAGTCTTATATTTCTTTCCATTGGCAATCTGTGCCTCTATTTTCTTCGTTGCGGCAAGAAAAATTTCATGCTCTTCGATTTGCTCAGGCGTTGTGGGTTCGGGGTCTGGGGAGAGCATCAGGACTTTGTTGGGGTCCTGGGGAGGGGGTATTTCCACCTTGGATGTTGGGATTGGAGGGGGAGCGGTGTCTTTCCCCTTTTTCTCCACAGAAGAGCAAGAAGTGGAAAAAATGCAACATATTGATATAGCTGTAAAAAATGTTCGTCCTGGGATTGTCACTTGAAAATCTCCGTGGGATTTGGGATCATCGTCCAGGCAAGAGTAAAAGCAAGCAAGAACAAAAGCAATACTATCAGGATCTTCATGATGCAGGCGACTTCTTTTTCCCCCAAAAAGGGATGCCCCCCGTGGGCGGAGGAAATGATTGAGACTCTTCGAAATGTGGAAGTTTTTTTGGGAAATTTACCCAAAGGAGCTGTATGGGAGTCTTCCTATGTACGAGACCTCGCGCAAAAAACATTTCCCTATGAGCCAGGACAGCTATCGGAAGAAGCTGTGGAGCTTCTATTTACACGCATTGCAAAAAAAATGATCGAGGATGGATTTTCTGTGCAAGAAATTGCTGGGTTTATCAATCGGCGATTGCGATATGAAAAAAGCCCCCCCTATTGCAATGAAGCTGAGATTGTTTCATGTCTGCAGTAGCTTCTGCTAAACCATATACGGTATGTATGATCGACTCTGGCATTGGGGGTCTCTCCATTTTAGAGTCGTTTGTTGCTCTCTCTCCTTCCGTGTCCATTATATACTGTGCAGATTACGGTTTCTTTCCCTATGGAGAGAAGTCTTCTGAAGATTTACTGCAACGAATTTTATATTTGGTAGAGCATTTGCGAGCCACATATGAGTTTGATCTTTTGGTTTTCCCTTGTAATACCGCAAGCACCTTGATTTTGGATTTGTTGCGCAAAAAATATACCTTTCCCATTGTGGGTACAGTGCCTGCCATTAAACCTGCCTCTGAAACCAGTCAGACAAAGATAATCGGTGTGCTGGCCACTCGCGCTACTGTGGATCGAGCATATATCACAGATCTAGAGACGCTTTTTGCCCAAGGTTGCACGGTAGTTCGCTGTGGAAGCGCTCGTTTGGTAGAAGTGGCGGAAGAGAAATTTATCGGACATGGCTTTGTGGATAGAGCCGAAATAGAAAAAGAAATATCTACTCTTCTGAAAACCCCTGGGTTAGATACGGTTGTGCTGGCATGCACCCATTTTTGCTTTCTTCGAGAGGAATTACAGGCTTGTTTTGGTAAAGGTGTCCAGCTCGTGGATTCCAGTGAGGCGGTAGCGCGGCGAATCGCCTCTTTACTTCCAGAGGCGGCTCGTCACGGTATTTCTACGGGAGAGCATACTTTTTTCAGCACAGAAGAAATCTCTACCAAGCTGCAAGTGGCATTGCTGAAAAGATATGGATTTTCCCATTTTCTTTCAGCTTCGAAATAATTCTCCCAATCTCTTTCCCAACAAGTTCGCTGTGAGCAGAATGCTGGCTCCCAGGAATAGAACCGCAAACATACCCAATGCACTCGCAGAGACATCCCCACTCCCCTGCTCGAGATAGAGTGTATAAATCGCTTTGGTAATGGGGAAAAACCGATCTTTCATGGCAAGGATGAGTGAATCCGAGACATCTAGCATGGCATAGGAGAAGCACAGAAGTCCTCCCGCAAGTAAATTTGCCATCAGGATGGGTACCACGATGCGACGAATAGTATGGAACTTGCTGGCACCAAAGAGATAGGAAGCTTCTTCTAAGGCAATATGGGTTTGTTGTAACCCTGCCGTGGCGGATCGCACCATATAGGGCAGTCTTCGGATGGCATAGGCAATGATTAAGAGCGGCACAGGATTTTGCAAGGGGTCCAGCGGAGTATTGGTGAAGGTAATTACATACCCAAAGGCTAAGACAATCCCTGGAAGCGCCAAGGGAATCATTACCAAGGTATCAAGAAGGGAAGAAGCTGGGATGGTTTTGCGCACCACAATATAGGCGATGGTAAGGCCCAAACATAAATCAAGCGCAGTGGAAAGGCTTGCATAGTACAAGCTATTTTTCATGCCTAAAAAAGGGATCTCTTGGGAAAACAAGTGAAGGTAATGGTCAAGGGTATAACTCGTGGGGAAAGGAGTCATAAACCATGTATCGCTTAAGCTCTTCAGTAATACGGCAAAATGGGGCAATAGAGAGATAAAAAGAACGAATCCACCCACGGTATAAATTAAAATGGACATCCCAAAGGAAGCGGGTTTTGCCAGTTCTGTTACATGGCCTCTTGCCAGCATTTCATATTTTTTTCCATTTCGAAGAAACCAACGAGAAAAGAGGAAAAAAAGCACAGTAAAGATAATCACAAGAAACACCAGGGCAAAACCCATTGGGTTTTCTTGTATATCTGTAATCATATTAAAAATTCGGACAGGGATAACATCATGATATCCCACGAGCAGGGGCGTGCCTAAGTCTGTGAAGGACCAAATAAAGACCACGATGGCGCCTGCCATAAACCCTGGGGTAGCTAACGGGATGAGAATGTCCTTGATTTTTCGATAGGGAGTTACTCCAAAGACAGTCGCCATCTCCTCGAGGCTTGGGTCAATATTGGAAAAGGCGGCGGTTAAGTTGAGATATAAAATGGGGTAGAGGTGAAGCGCTTCGAGGGCGATGACAATATAGAATAAATATTGTGAATCCAGCCATGGAATGGGCGTTGAGATGAGCCCCATCTGAATCAGTAGCAGATTAAACGTTCCATAGAGGGAGAAGCATTGCTGAATGCCAATAGCGCCTACAAAAGGAGGCATGACCATGGGGAGAAGCAATAACCCGAAGAGCCAATTTTTCCCTCGGAAGGAATACTTGGCGCTTAAGAGCGCCAGCGGAAGCGAAATGATCGTTGCCAGGCACGTGCTTCCTATGCCAACCCAGAGGCTATTTCCCATGGATCGTGTTTGTAATTGATTGGAGAATAGCAAAGAGAAGTATTCTAGGGTAAATCCTGCAGGGCCAAGAAATGCCTTCGACATGAGTGTTAACACAGGCCAGAGCAGAAAAAGACAAAAAATCCCAAAGACAAAGAATGCTACCAGATAACTGGGCAATGCATCAGACATTCTTCTTCGGGTTGCCGAGGATACAAGAGTCGTTCCCATTAGGTTTCCATTTCACCGGTAAAAGAATCTGGAAGTACGACGATATCTTTTTTATTTACATAGACCATGGTTTCAGTGCCCATGGTAGGCCGTATCGGCTGATAAGAAAGTGCGCGAAAGGATTTTTTAGAGGGAGTGGAAAGTTCAAATAACTCACTATCTCCATGGTAGGCGGATTTTTCCACACGGAGGGAGAAACAATTCTCTTTTCCGGCAGAGCTTGGATATGCCTCAGGATGAAGTTGTACTGCCTCAGGACGAATAGAAAGAGTAACTTTTTGAGGAATGGAGAGGGAATGGGCACAGGCTTGGGCGAATAGGGTGCCCATCTCGGTTTCGATAAGGAGGTCCTCTCCTTGTTTGCCGATGACCGTGGCGGAGACTAAGTTGGTTTCTCCAATGAAGCTAGCTAAGAAAGGGGTGTTGGGTTGTAAATAGAGCTCGCGCGGTGTACCGGTTTGGATCTCCTGTCCTGCGTGCATCACGGTGATCATGCTGCCCATGGACAGGGCTTCCTTTTGATCATGGGTGACATATAAAGTCGTAATCTTGGTTTGCTCATGGATGCGAGAAATGGTTTCGCGCATTTCCATGCGCAATTTGGTGTCAAGATTGGATAATGGTTCATCAAGTAGAAGTAGTTTAGGGCGAATGGAAAGGGCGCGAGCCAGGGCTACCCGTTGTTGTTGTCCGCCAGAAAGTTGCCCCGGTAGGCGATCTTGAAAGGCGTGTAAATGGGTAATAGATAGGGCGTCTTCCAAGCGCTCTTGGATTTGAATCTTGGTAAGGTCTTGTAAAGAAAGGACGTAGGAAATATTCTCCTTCACTGTCATATGGGGCCATAGGGCATAGTTCTGAAAAACCATTCCAATGCCGCGGTTGGCGGGGGGCAGGTGGGTCACATCTAAAGTATCAAAAAAAATTTGGCCCGAGGTGGGCTTTTCCAGGCCAGCCAGCATGCGAAGAGTGGTGGTTTTTCCACAGCCAGAAGGGCCGAGTAGGAAGTGGAAAGACCCGCTGGCGATATGCAAATTGCTGTTCTGAACGGCGTGGAAGCTTCCATACTGTTTGCATACATTCTGAAAGATGACGTTCATTTGGAACCCAGCATAATAGTGTGTATAGATAGGAAGTATACGAATTCCATGCTGCATTGAAAATATATTATTGGCTACCCATGGAGAATTTTCTGCGCTGGATTTGAAAAGGCCGTGGAAATTGCCTCAATAAACGCGCCGGTGGTAAGATAGGTGTGAGGGGGCGGGTTGTCTCCATGAATGCACACAGCCAGATCTTTTGTCATCTTGCCTTCTTCAATCACTTGGACACATGTCCTTTCCAATAGCTCGGCCCACTGGACCAGCTTGGTGTTTTGGTCCAATCGCCCTCGATGGGCCAATCCTTGGGTCCACGCAAAAATGCTGGCGATGGGGTTCGTGGAGGTAGCTTTTCCTGCTTGATGCTGTCTGAAGTGGCGGGTCACCGTGCCGTGGGCGGCTTCAGTTTCAATGGTCTTTCCATTGGGGCACATCAACACGGAGGTCATGAGGCCGAGGCTGCCAAACCCCTGTGCTACAATATCTGACTGGACATCTCCATCATAATTTTTGCAAGCCCAAACGAGGCCACCTTCCCATTTAAGAACTTGCGCAACCATATCGTCGATCAAGCGATGCTCATACGTGAGCTGATGTTTTTCGAATTCTGATTTATATTCTTTTTCGTAAACCTCCAAGAAGATGTCTTTAAATCTACCATCATATGCTTTAAGAATGGTGTTCTTCGTGGAGAGATAGAGGGGATACTTTCGGCTCAATGCGTAAGCCATACAGGAACGGGCAAATCCGAAGATCGAAGCATCTGTATTGTACATGCCAATCCCCACGCCAGGTCCATCAAAATCATGGATCTTCCAAGACTCTTGCTGTCCATCTTCTCCTTCAAAAACCAGTTTCAAGGAGCCCTTCTTTTTAATTTTGATGTCTTGACATTTATATTGATCTGCATGGGCATGGCGACCAACAATGATCGGTTTATTCCATGTGGTAATCAGTTTAGGTATATTTTTACATAGAATGGGTGCGCGAAAGACGGTTCCTCCTAGATAGTTCCGAATGGTTCCATTCGGGCTTTTCCACATTTTGGACAAGTTGAATTCTTTTACTCGATCTTCATCAGGTGTAATGGTGGCGCATTTAATCCCTACATTATAGCTTTCAATGGCTTGTGCTGCATCAATGGTTACTTGATCTTCGGTGGCTTCTCGATTTTGTATGCTTAAGTCATAATAATGAATTTTTAGATCTAAATATGGAAGGATTAGAGTTTCTTTTAATTGTTTCCAAATGACTCGCGTCATTTCGTCCCCATCTAACTCTACAATTGGGTTTTGTATTTTAAGCTTGTTCATCATAGGCTCTCTCCGCGCTGCGCAAAAAATAGTCAACATCAAGGCAAAATAAAACGACTCACGATACTTCAAGCGCTGGAGGTTGGCTATGAATTTTCTTCAAAAAATTGTAGGACCCTGGGCTGTTTATGAATGCTAAGCAGAGGGATGTTGAGGAAAAAGAAGGCGAGTAATTCAGTCTTCTTTTGTGGGGTACGTATGCAGATCAATCCATGGCACCCATGGATAATCGTACTCAATCCAATCCCCGCACCCGATTTTTTTTTATCCATAAAAATATCTGAATCTTGATCGAGCTGCTTCATAGCATATTGAAAAAAGGTTTCTGCAGGCAAAGATCCTGAAGTGTCCGTCACGGAGAGGCCAAATTTTTTATCATCACTTGCATATTGCAGTGTAATGGAATGGGAGGAAGAGAGGTTTTTTTTGGCGTTCATGAGCAATTCCTCTGCGATGGAATAGCACAAGGAAGATTTATAGGTAGACCGCAAAAATAGATCAGAAGCAGACTTAACCTGAGAGCAAGTGTCATGTGTGTTTTTTTCATTGCAATCCAAAGTCTGGATGGGGATTTGTTTTGCAAAATACTCCAGTATACCCCTGTGTGGCGGACTTAAAATATTCCGTAATGTGGCATGTAGAAAGGTCGGGTATAGTGGTTCATCCGGAACAATATGGGAGATGATGGATGTTTTTGATTGAGTGCATATTTCATGGAAATTCTGGTTAGAAAATAAAACGATAGGGCTATTTTTATGTTGTTTCTTATATAAAGAAAACAAGGAAAGGTTCAGTGTGTCAGAGACAAATGCAGCAATGTTTCTGTTTGATTGAAGCATTTCCTCAGCTTCTTCCTGAGTATGTGCTTCCAATAAAATGACATTTATACAAAAAGAGGAGAGTTCTTGTTGAGAGAGTGAGTGGTTATGGTTTTTTCCGTGAAAAAACAGGAGATAGCGCATGTTCATACCTAAAAGAAAGAAGGTTGCTTAGATTGACATCGTGGAGGTTGCTTCTTACAATTATAGAAGAATCTAGATGCTTTTTCATTTTTTTGACTATCCGCCTGAAACCAAAGAATTTTTGCAGAAGGAGTGTTGTATGGAAATTTTTAACACATTGGCTCGATTGTTTCATCAGGGCGGCCCTGCTGTAATGAGCGCTATTTTTTTGGTATTTGTTCTATCTATTATCATTATTTTTGAGAGATCATATAGATACTGGTTACAGTTTGATTTGACAAATAGTTCAGCCTTCATGGCTGCCTTGCAGAAATTGATCATGAGCAACTCCATTGAGAATGCCATTCGGCTTTGTCAACAGGCTCGACCTAAACTCTTGCCTACGGTTCTTACCGAAGGGCTCAAAAGAGCCAATGATACGACAGAAGAAGTGTCCTATGCCATGGAATTCGCTGTACTTGAAGCCACGGAGCAAGTCAATCGCACAATCCCTCTATTGGGTACAGCGGCCAATGTAGCTACTCTTATGGGTCTTTTAGGTACGATTTTTGGTCTGATTAAATCATTCGGAGCTGCGGCAACGGCGACAGGGGCTCAAAAACAAGCCCTTCTAGCCGAGGGGATTTCTGAGGCGTTGACGGCTACTTCTTTTGGGTTGGGGACTGCATTGTTGTGCATTCTTTGCCATGGGTTTTTGACAGCGAAGCAAACAGCCATTGTAAATGATATCAATCAAAATGTCGCAAGATTGATCGATCTTCTTTATACCAGAAAACTGAAACAATAATGATGGCGAGCTGAAGGTGCATTTTCATGCAACATAAAAAAAGAAGAGTAGATGCGGGTGGAACATCTGTTGAATTAAACGTGATGCCGTTTATTGATATTTTTTCTCTTTTATGCACCTTCCTCCTGTTTTCAGCTGTGTTTGTTTCTATCGGAATTCTAGAGGTTCAAGCGCCTTATTTGACAAATGCAGCGCCAGACAAATCCGTATTGGAGGATAAAGACAAAAAGAAAGAGATTTTGATTAATATTGATATCAAAAAAGACCAAGTGGTATTGAGAAGTTTGGCAGATGGAGAAAAAGAGAGCATTACAAAATTTTCTGTGGATAAGGAAAGCCTAGATAAATTCCATGCAATGCTTTTGGCATTGAAGCAAAAATTCCCCACCTCGGAAAAAGCGACGGTCTATTCCGACGACGATGTTGAGTTTTCGCAATTGGTTTCGATACTAGATGCGGTTAAGTTTTTGGAAACAGGGAAGCCTCAGGAACATGCCCAAGGTCATGAACATATTCCGATTGGAACCCTTTTTCCGAAAATTATAATAGGTAGTGTACTGCTGTAGCATTGCCATACCTCTTTAAAGACAGGTGAAAATATGGCTTCTATTGGCGCTGAAAATGGCCAGCAGGTATCTCTCAATGTGATGCCTCTTCTGGATATTTTTAGTATTTTGATTTTATTTCTTCTTATGAGTTTTTCTTCTGATCCTGTGAATCATGATGTCAATCAAGGCGTTGAACTCCCTAATTCCTTGAGTATGGTTTCCTTAGATGAAGTGCCTACGATTGTTTTGTCCAAATCGAATGTCATGGTAAATGATAAAGTGATTGGGAACTTAGTGAATGGGGCATTTTCAGAAAAGGAAGAGAAAGAGCTTTATCATGTTCTTGATGTAGAGTTGGAAAAGTTAGCAGAAGCAGGGAAGAAATTTGAGAAGGTCGAGGATAAGGAAAAAATGGTGGAAACCTTGACTTTTGAAATTGATAAAAGCCAAAAATTTAGACTATTAAAGCGGGTGATGCTGTCTGCACAACAGGCTGAATATGTTAAATTTAAACTAATGGTGGAAAAACAAACGAGCTAACATCGGGTAGGATTCTATGTTTCCATGCATGAAAGCGATTTTTGTTTTTTCAACTGTTTTGTTGGCCTGTATGCCGGTTTTTGGTGCAGCCAATGATAGCGCCTCGAAAGAGGAAGTTATTGATACTCAGGTGATTCGGCCTCGATTTTTTTCCAAAAGAAATTCATTGGAGATTTCGTCTCAGGGAGTGGTAATCACGAATCAATCATTTATATATACTTATATGCTTGCGGCTCAGTCGGAGTATCATTTTAATGAGTATGTAGGCGCGGAGCTTGAATATGCTTATGGATGGTCCGTAGATAAAAAAGAAAAAACCACGCTCGTGGATGATTTTGATATCCGCACTCAAATCGATCGAGTGCAATCCATGATTTTGGGTGGAATTACGTTGACTCCCATGTATGGGAAATACCAACTTAGTGAATCCTCGTTGTTGTATTTTGATACATTTATCTCTGTAGGCGGTGGAGTTACAGGAATTGATTATCAGTATGATCAATGTATTCAAAGCAAGGGATATGTGGCGCCCTCTCCTCGGGTGGTACAATATCCTACGGCTTTTGTTGGAGTTGGACAGAGATTTTTTGTAGGGAATCGGGGTAGCCTTCGATATGATATTAGATCCCATTTTTATCAAGGAGATTCTGCAGATGGAGCTTGTGATGTTCAGGCTCCAAGTAGTCTCTCAATTAGCCAAACTGTGACCATTCAGCTGGGGTATTCGTACTATTTTTAATAGGAACTGTGACGCCATGAAATCTTATCTGTATTTGATTCTATGGATAGCCACAGAGATCTGTGTGGCGAAATCAGAGGCCATATCCGTTCATAAACCGAATGAGATCAATCTGATTTCGGAATTTTCTGCAAATCCTCAGCAACCGCATTCAGTTGCTATGGCCCATGCGCTTAAGGAGTTGGGATTTCCTGTTTTATCCTATGAGTTTTTCGCTACTGCGGCGGATAAGTCGATGTCCAATTCTATATACAAAGAATATGTGGCTCATGTGGTCGCTCATCCAGAGGGATTTTTTCCTTATGGTAAGCAAGTAAGCCGATTGCTTCCGGCGGACCAGATAGATATTCCTGCCGAGTGGAATGGGTTTTTTCTTTTCCACAGGGCGATAGAAGGAGTGGAGAGAGGGGAAGCGGAAAATGCCATAGACTTGCTTAAGAAGATCTCGCCTTCCGATCCAAACTATATTCCTTCCGTATTTCTACTTGGAATTTTAGAGCATAAAATAGGGAAAGATAAATCTGCATTGCATTATTTCACGCAATCTTTGGATCTGTCCTCCCGTCAACATGGAAAATTTAGCGAAATACGAAATCAATCCGCACTAAATATTGCGAGGATATATTACGAGCATAAGAAGTATAAGGAAGCCATTCATCGATATTCCGTGGTCTCTGAAAAATCAGAAAATTGGCTCCAAGGGCTGCTGGAATCGGCTTGGATCTTTTATTTGATGGATAAGCCGGAAAATGCCCTTGGAAATCTGCAGACAGTTTTATCTAGCTTTTTCCAAGATCGGTTTTATCCAGAAGCCTATTTGTTGAGATCCATTGTGCTTTCAAAGAGATGCAACTTTAAATCTGCTGTAAGAGAAGTAAGCGATTTTCAAAAGAGGTATAAGCCTATTTTGAATGAAATGAAAATCATACAGGAAAAATTTCAAAATCAGCCGGATGGATTCTATGAGGTGGTGGAGGCATATATTTCGCATAAAATGCGATCTTATGTAGAGATTGGATCTGTCTTGGATCAAGTGTTGCGATCCAATGACATTAAGCGAGAGTATGCTGTATTGATGATGGTTCAATTTGAAATCGAGCGTGCCGAAAAAATCGGGTTATCAGCCTCATCAACTTTGTTTATAAAAACAGAGTTGATGAGGATTTTTGAGGAAAAAAAGAAATCCATTTCGCTTATGGTATGGAATCGTTTTAAAAAGAAACAGGCGTTGTTGGAAGATATTTTCGTAAAGAGCCAGCTTGTAACGGCTCAAACTTTATTGGGGAATCTTGATGTGATTCGATCAGAGTTACAGGTGGGAAAGGAGCAAAAACAGGGAACGTATATTGCTGGATTAAAACAACTCAAGCTTGGTCAAAGATTGGAATATTGGCCGTATGAGAAGGAGGATTGGAGAGATGAAGTAGGTGGATATATCAGCTATATCAAAAATCTATGCGTGCATTAGGAAGCATTATCATGGAAAGAAAAAAATTACTCGCATTGATTTTTTTTATGGGCATGGGTTCTTTTTCTTTGGCTCGTGAGCAGACAGAGCGGGTATCTGTCGACGTAAAGGAGGAGAAAAAAGAAAAAGTTGATGTGAAGAAAATCGCAAAGCCAAAAAAAACGCACCCAGCGATGGAAAATAAGCTGGAAAAGAAATTATTGGAAGGAATTGGGCAGACTATAGAGTTTCTTGAAAAAGCCGCCTCTGAAATTCCAAAGGAATCTTCGCAACGAGGGGATATTCTTATTCGCGTGATGGGTTTGAGGTTAGAGCAAGCGGTATATGTGCAGAACCAAGAATTTGATGATTTTGATCGAACTTGGGATTCATGGGCCGCAGGCGGAAAAAAAGGGCCTGAGCCCAAGATGGAAACCACAAAATCCACTGATTTGTGGACCAGTATTGTGCTGCTTGGGAAAAAGGTGATTACGGAATATCCAAAGGCATCAGGCATTGACAAGGTTTTTTTTAATACAGCGGCTGCTTATCAATATTTAAATCGAGAAGAAAGTGCCATGGAATACTATGAAGGGTTGGTTCGGGACTATCCCGCTTCTCCTCTGGTATCAGATGCGCACTATTCCATGGGGGAACATTTTTTTACTACAGATAATTTTCAAAAAGCAATTGTTGAGTACAAGGAAACATTAAAGGATACGAAATCGCCTCAGTATGGATGGTCTTTGTATAAATTAGGGTGGTGCGCCTATAACTTAGGGAGTTATCCAGAAGCCATCCAAATATGGGAAAAAGCGGTAATTTATTCCGAAACTATTGATCCGGAAAAAGGCGATCGTATCCGAGCAGAAGTGCTTAAGGATATGCCATATGCTTATGCTGAAATAGACAAAACAGAAGAAGCGGTTTCTTTCTATAAACGACATCAGGGAGAGAAGTATTTACCCATTTTATATAAAACATTGGCAAATATATTCTTTTCCCAGGGGAAAATTGATCTCGCTATTGCGGCATGGAAAAAGAGCATTCAATTAAGCCCAGCTTCAGAAGAGGCGGCTGCCGCACAGCTGGAAATTATTTCTCTTCAAAAAGAGAAAAAAGATTTTTCTAAAGTATTAGATGAAACTATTTTCTTGTTGAAGAATTTTGGAAATTCGAATGGCTGGTCGCAGGCTCATGCGAGTGCTTCAGATACGATTCGAGATAAGAGCCTTTATTATTGTAAAATCCTGCATAAGGAGGCCCAATCGACGAATGAAAAATCGTATTTTGATTTCTCAAAATCCTGCTACTACTCTTTTATTGAGAGTTATAAAGAAGATAAAAGAAAAAATGAGATACTGGAATACATCGGGGACATCGAGTTTTATGTAGGAAATTATCAAAAAGCGGGCGATTTATACACGGTGATTGTTTCAGGCGGAAAGGAAAAAGCCATTTTATATGGCGAGGATGGAAAGCCTACTGGGAATAATCACCAAAGATGCGCTAGCAATATGCTGGATTCATATAATAAAAATTTTGCAATCGAATTTCAAACATTGGTAAAGAAAAATGCCGCTGAATTGTCGGCTGCTGTTCCTCTTTCACAGGAAGCCAAATCTTTTGAAGGGGGCTGCTCGTTATATGAGAAATATTATTCTGAGGATGCCGCGGCTGCAAAAAACTGTGATCTGATCCTATCAGAAACCTATCAAAAATCTGGGAATACAGAAGAAGCAAAAAAGAAACTGTATGATATTGCTACGAAGTACTCCAAAGATAAAGAAGGAATTTTAGCCGCTGAAAATTTACTTCCTTACTATAAATCGGACAAAAGGAAACTTCTGGAGTATGCCTATAAGTTTAAGCAAATACCTGCTTATCAGGCAGGGGAATTTGGAAAAAAGCTGGAAGAATTGATTCGAGCCACAGAAATTGATGTAATTTCTTCGGAGAAGCCGGGAGTCTCCCGTGCAGAGTTGTATGAAAATCGCGCCAAATCGAATCCAACGGATAGGGATGCAGACAAATTTTTGTATAATGCGGCCGCAGACTATTTAATGTATGGAACAGCCTCTCAGGCATTGTCTTCTTACGCGTATTTGATTGAGAAGTACCCAGCTTCTTCCTTATGCCAGGAAGTTATGTTGCAGTCTGGGAAATTATATGAGGAAACTTTGGAGTTTGAAAAGTCGGCTGCTATGTATCAGCAGTTTTCTGTGAAATTTCCCGCAGAAAAGACGAGTGCCCCCGCCTATCGAAAAGCGTGCGAAATTTTGATTGCCATTGATTCAGATCGTGCTAACTCTGTTTGTTTAGAATGCATAAAAAAATATCCTGAAATGGGAAAAGAAATTTTAAGGGCTTTGATTCAAGGAAAAATTCGATCTGGAAAAAAAGACCAAGCCGTGTCTCTCTTGAAATCAGAATATGCAAAATTCTTAACCACAAGTAACGAAAAGGCATTTTATTTTCATCTCTTGTCGACTCTTCTTGAAGGGGAAGAAGGAAAATCTGCGTATCAGCAATTGGCAAAAGTACCGAAAACTGGGGAATTTGAGGCCGATCCTCTTTTCTACTTGGGGGAAGCCCTGCTCAAAGAAGCGCTCCCTGTTGTAAAAAAAGTGCAGGAGGCAAAGCTGGAGGGGGGAGCGGTCGAGGCACTTCAAACCAGCATTCAATTATTAACAAATCTCATGGCAGAGGCTGAATCTGCATTCGGACCCGTTCTTGCCTTGCAAGATCCGTATTGGGGGGTTTCCGCTTTTTATAATTTAGCGCAAGTGTATGAAAATTTTGCTTTGAAATTGGGAAATCCACCTGCCATTACTGGGGCTGATCCTAAGGACGTGAAAGAGCAACTTCATGGTTCTGTTCAAGAGCTTGAGGTGAAGTCAAAGGAGTATTATAAAGCCGCCAATGATACAGTGGAAAAGTATCAGATATATAGTGAGGACTCTGTACGTGTGAAAAAGAAAATGGCTGGGCCTGTAGGACATAAAGTGAACAAAAATTTTTGGGTGGAGGGGCCTGTATTTTTGTCTTTCTTTGTGGAAGATCAAGAAACCAAGACTCGCATTGGGGAGGCTCGGAATGAATAATTTTATCTCTGCAGCTGTGATGCTTTTTTCCTTGGTTGGATGTGTGACAGGTAGTGGAGGCGGCTCGTCGGAAGCGGAAAGAGCCAAGAGAAGTAAATCTGTGTTTCTCACTGACAGCGCGTCAAAAAAATCTGAATTGGTTTCTTATGACAAGAAAAAAATAGCCTCTTTAGTGCCTAAGAAAGAAGATTCGAAGCATATTACAGCACAAAATGTACTGTATACTGCTTTTGTAGGCGAGAATATGCCAGAGATTTCTAAAAAGGCGATGGAATTTTCAGGGACCTTTGTTTCTTTAAAAAACCCTACACTCCCAGAAGATGTGACGTTGGCGTTGGGTCTCTCGGCTTTGAAGCAAAAAAATCTGAATCTAGCGGTATTTTTTTTAGAAAAAAGCCAAGGCGCTAAGAATGCTCATGTTCGCGCAGCCGCTTTTTCTGCCATGGGGGTCATTGCCTATCAAGAAAACCACTTGAGAGAGGCTATGGAGTGGTGGAAAAAAAGTCTTGCCGAAGATGCAGACAATTCCTCAGCCCGTTTAAATTTAGCCTCTATTTTGCTCCAGTATCGAAGATATCCAGAAGCGAAGACGCTCCTTTTACAGGAAAAAGCGGAATGGGGCGCTTCCCTTTATGCATTGGCTGCATTTTGGGGAGAGGGGGCAATGGACCAAGCCAAAGGAGTATGCGATTCATTATCCGCAGATACGGATAATGCCATTGTGCTCTTTAACTGTGGATTATTTTTCTCTCAGGATCCTTCTTGGAAAAAGAAAGCAAAGTCTTTATTGGAAAAATTTGTTGAAATCTCATCAGCTCCGGCGAATAGAAAAAAAATTGCATCCGAATTGCTTACGCATTTATAGATAGGTGACCTATGGGGCTTGTCCTTTCATGGAATACTCACGATAACAAAGAAGAAGTAATCGAGTTGACTCAAACGCCCATGATGGTGGGAAGTTTGTTGTCTAATCAGATTGTAATCTCTGGGAAATCCGTGGATCCCATCCATGCTTTGCTGGAGGAGAAAAAAAACACCTGGCTGATTACAGATCTTGGATCAACCAGTGGGGTTTGGGTAAATGGAGAAAAAATTGTAGTCGAGAAAAGCCTAAAGGAAGGGGATCGGCTGAAATTTGGAGACGTGGAAGTCACGTGCCTTCTGGCGCAAAATAAGAAACTTCCCGTTCCTCCTGTGCCTAAAAAATCCGAGGAAAAAAAGAAAACCAAGACCAACGCTTCTGGCCCCGGATTGTTTTCGAATGACCAGGAGGGGGCTTCAGGTGAAACGTTAGAGGTGATCGCCTATTGGGGAGGAACCATTCTCAATGTGGAGCACTTTGGTAAGAATAAAATTGGATTTCATCAGGTTACCATCGGAGATCCAACCAAGGCTCATTTTGTTTCTGCTGGAGAACAAGATTTTGCTAGCTATGTTATTTCCACTCTGTCAGAGGGGGGACATACTCTTCATCTCATCGAGGGCATGAGTGCCACGCTGAGGCGTGGAGGGAAGATGGAACAAGTGGCTGCAGGGGTCCATCCATTATCCAAAGGAGATTTTGCCAAGGTTCAATATGGACCTGTAAGCTATTTCTTTCTATTCATGAGTCCCCCTGTATTGGATTTGCCTCGGACAGGTCCACGGGATCCATTTTTCTTGGGACTTTCTATTACAGGCATGGTCGTCTATCTTGGCTTGGTCATTTCCTTGTTCGCCATAGATGTCAAAACTCAGGATAAGCCTGAGGAGGAAGATATTTGGTCCATTGTAAATATACCGGATAAAAAACAGGAAGAACCTCGTCCAGAGCCCATAGAAACAGTAAAAGTACCGCCCCCTCCCACTCCTTTGGAGCCTCCTCCAAAACCTGTGGAACCTGTGCCGCCCAAAGATCCCGAAGTAGTAAAAAAGCCACCGCCTCCGCCTCCACCAAAAGCAGAGCAGGTGTTGACCAAAGCGAAGACGCAACCCAAGCCTGAGCCGGGTGGTGGGTTGCCGGCTGCTGGAGGAGAAAAGAAGGAGGCAGAGGAGGCTCCCAAACCTGTGGGTGTAAACTTGAGCACATTGGGTGTTGGACTTGGGAAAATTAGTTCAAAAAAAGGAGGCGCTGGCGCGATCCAGACCAATTTCACTTCAAGTCCAGGAGGAGCCAAGGTTGGGGAGGCTCTGGGGATAAAAATTATGGATTGGGTGGATTGTCAGGTGCAAAAAATCTGGCATTGGGTGGATCTGGGAATGCTTTGAATCAGTTTGGAGCGGGTACGGGTGTGGTAGGAGATGCAAAGAATGTCGGGTTCAAAGGGGGCGGACAAGCGACAGTGAGTGTAAGAGCAGGGGATCCTTTGGTTTCTGGAGGATTGACACAAGAGGAAATATTGAAAGTCATTCGAACCAATATCAACCAAGTAAAGAATTGTTATGAGCGATGGTTGCAGAGGGTACCTGGAGCCCAGGGGAAAATGAAGATTCAATTTGTGGTGGCTCTTGATGGAAGTGTGTTAAGCACCAGTGTATCTTCTGGTACCATTAGTGATTCTCAGATGAGTGAGTGTGTATTGGGGCGCATCAAGAAATGGAAGTTTCCTGAGCCTCGAGGGGGAAAAAGCGTAACTGTCAACTACCCATTCAACTTCGATCCTCTATTATAAGAGCATCTTTGTTTTATTCCCTCCTTTCATTTATCCCCTCTTCCTACTATAGGGGGGGATTCGATATCTTTCGCTTGCACAATTGGTTTTCCACAGTATCCTGATCCCATCGCGTAGGGAAAAACTAAAGAAAAATAGATAAGGGGGACCTATGGGAATTTTTGAAACGATGTATGGCATCATGGGGTGGGGAGGGTTCTTCTTCCTATGTATTGTTGGTTTTCTATTATCTGGGTTTTTTACCTTGCCTCTTTGGAGTGGAAGCCTTTTCTTCCTTGCGTGCATGTGGCTTGCGGGTTTTTCCCATTTTTTACTTGTGTTAGCTGTATTGGCGTTGTTGGTTTTGAATGTCCCCTTGATTCGTCGTCATGCCATTTCGGCGCATGTGATGCGTTTTTTTCAAAAAATGAAAATTTTGCCTGTAATTTCTGACACAGAAAAAGTGGCTTTGGAAGCGGGGACCACATGGGTTGATGGGGAATTTTTCTCTGGTAATCCGAATTTTCATGGGTTGCTTCGTCAGCCATACCCTCAGCTTTCAGAGCGGGAAAAGACTTTCATGATGGGCCCCTGTGAGGCCGTTTGCCAGATGGTCGATAATGAGAAAATCTATTCAGATCAAAATCTGCCCCCTGAGATTTGGACCTTTATTCGGGAAAATCGGTTTTGGGGCCTTGTAATTCCAGAGGAGTATGGAGGCCTTGGTTTTTCCGCTTTGGCCCATGGGGAAGTGATCAGTAAACTGTCTAGTTGTTCCATTCCTTTGGCGATTACCGTGATGGTACCCAACTCCCTTGGACCCGGGGAATTGATCTTACATTATGGTACGCAAGAGCAAAAAAATCACTATTTGCCGCGGTTAGCAAAGGGAATTGAGATCCCTTGTTTTGCCTTAACGGAGCCAGAGGCTGGCTCAGATGCTGGCTCTATCCAATCTTCTGCGGTGATTTTCCGTGGGGAAGATGGTGAGCTGTACATGCGGGTCAATTGGTCCAAGCGGTATATCACCCTTGGCGCTGTGGCTACATTGATTGGGCTTGCTGTTAAAGTATTTGATCCTGAGGAGCTCCTTGGCAAAGGAAAAGAGTTAGGTATTACTTGTGTATTAGTACCTGCTCATTGCGAGGGTGTCCAATTGGGGCGTCGTCACAATCCATTGAGTGTACCGTTCATTAATTCCCCCATTGCGGGGACGGATGTGGTTGTCCCTCTTGCGCAAGTGATCGGGGGGGCGGCTGGTATTGGAAATGGATGGAAAATGCTGATGGAATGCTTGGCGGCGGGCCGAGGCATTTCTATTCCAAGCCAAACGGTAGGGAATGCTCGTTTGGGTGTCCAAGGGGTGAGTGCTTACTTGCGTGTCCGGAAGCAATTTGGTGTATCGATTGGGCAATTTGAAGGCGTGTCCGATGCCTTTGCTCGGATTTGTGGTTTGTCCTATTTGATTGAGGCATGTCGGCAATTTACCGTAGGAGCCGTAGACTCTGGCTTTAAGCCAGCGGTCGTTTCAGCCATTGCCAAGTATCACTGTACGGAAATTGGTCGTTTGAT
>Ga0114970_10001343_pt1 | contig 18361 bp, 17 predicted proteins | sample M_140205_XF_Meta_FD_87030 | JGI IMG/M metagenome (GOLD analysis project Ga0114970, IMG submission 87030) | Freshwater microbial communities from Lake Montjoie, Canada to study carbon cycling - M_140205_XF_MetaG | ecosystem: Environmental > Aquatic > Freshwater > Lake | place: Lake Montjoie... | reverse complement strand
TGCCCAAACCTGCAAGCAATCCCTCTCTGTGCCTTTGATGCTCACGGGAGGATTTCGGAAGGCAGAGACCATGGTGGCAGCTCTTGAAACACAGGTATGTGACATGATCGGGCTGGCGCGGCCTTTGACGGTAGAGCCCGATTTGCCCCAGAAGATTTTTAACAATCCAAGCTACCAATCTTCAATACAAAGATTGACTACAGGATTTAAAACTATCGACAGTCTTTCTATGCTCAACATCACCTGGTATGAACAACAAATTGCTTTGCTATCGCAAGGAAAACCACCCGCGCCTCATCTGAATCCGTGGGTTTCGCTTTTCAAAACATTTTCTTCCATGGGATGGAATGCCTTTAAGAAAAGACGGGCGTAGGACCTACTGCTGCAAGGAAGGGCTTGGGAAAACTGCCTGTGCCCCGAAGGGGTACGCAGCTGGTTTCCCAAGAGGAATCGCAGTTGGTGCCCCAATCAATTAATTACCCAACACCACAGTAAAGCTAGCAAATAAAGTATACCCTTGTAGGCGACCCGTTTTGCGGGTTTTTTCCGATCCGGGAAGTCCTCCACCCGAGGGGATGATTCCACTATCGAAGTAGCGTTCATCAAAGGTGGTGTAGAGCGGGAGACCATATCCAAATTGGAGCCAGTAGCCTTCTACTCGCGTTTTCAAAGATTCGGGATCCATGATGTCGGGTCGAGGGTCTTTTTTCATCCATGCCAAAAAAATGCCTGGATAGAGAGAAAAATCCATGATTCGAGTGGTGTGGTTTGAAATGATGCCCACGTAAGGAGGGGTATTCCCGGGACCTGATCCGATGGCTCGATCGGTTTTGTCCATATATTGGAGGGTAAGCTGCCATCCTACGGCAGCCCCATGGGGAGATCGCAAGGGTTGATCGGGAGAGGTGCCTCCGATAGAGGCAAAGGCGCCATATCCCATACTGGTAAAGGGTAAGGGTAAATCTGCATTTTGGGAAAAGGGTCCTTCAAAAAGGATGGGGCCCACTTCCCAAAATCCGTGCTTATAGAGATGGCCATACCCGATCTGGAGTTGTGCCGTGGTACCTACTTCAATATTGCGTGCCCCCGAAGTGAGTTGGGCTTGGGTAATGATAAAGTGGGTACCAAAAAAAGAGGTTTTTACTGCCGGGGACATGGTAGGTTCCGATTTTTTTTTCTCCTTCTCCTTCTCCGGTTCTTTCCCCCAGGCAGAAAAGGATAGGCTTCCTAGCAAAAGTAGAGATCCAAGGAGAGGATGATTCATAGCCCTGGCTCCATTTTTTGTTTTTTCTCAATCATACGAATGATCAAAATCGACATCTCGTACATCAGGTACAAAGGGATTGCCATAGCTACTTGGGAAACAGGATCGGGTGGGGTTAACAGGGCTCCTACCACCAATACGCCGACAATTACCCCTTTGCGATGATGAGATAGGGTATCCGCTTCTAGAAGCTTGAGTAGGGACAATAAGATTAGAATCAACGGTGCCTCAAAAACAAAACCAAAACCAAAGAGCATAAGGCTCAGAAGTGCTAAGTAATCCACCACGGTGATCATAGGTGTACCCACTTCGCTGCCCAATTGGATCAAAAAGGATAGCGTCATGGGCATGACAATATAGAAACAAAAAGAAAGACCGGTAAGAAAAAGAAGTACGGAAGCCGCGACACAGGGCAAGATATATTTTCGTTCTTTCTCATGCAAAGCGGGCTCAAAGAAACGCCAGAATTGGTATAACCAAAAGGGAGAGGACCCCGCTAATCCGATGAGGAAAGCCACTCGGATCTCTGCTAAGAGAATATCCATGGGGCCGGTGAAGTGCAGGGGCTGGCTTCCTGCGGGAAACGAGGTGAGCAAAGGATAGGTAAGAAACTGGAGCAAAGATTTCGAGAATGCCAGCGCGATCAAAAATGCCAACATGATGCCCACCAATGATTTGATGACTCTTGTGCGCAATTCATCCAAATGACCCATGATGCTCATGGTTTTGGCGCCATGGGGCGGAAGTTCAGTTGTCTTGGACATGACATTTCCTCTTAATGGGCTTCGAGCCAATTTTTCCCACTACCTATGGTTGCATCCAAAGGGACATCCAACGAAAGCGCTCGCTCCATTCCAGTTTGAATGATCTCTCGGAGTAGGGAAACCTCTTCAGTGGGGCATTCAAAAATCAATTCATCGTGCACTTGTAAGAGCATGCGAGCTTTCAATTTGTGGGTTTCGATCTCTCGTTCAATGCGAATCATCGCAAGCTTGATTAAATCTGCTGCGCTTCCTTGAATGGGGGAATTGACAGCCATGCTGCGAGCCGAGGCTTCTGCCATGGGGCCCATATCCCCTTGAATGCCAGGAATGGGTCGACGACGACCCAAAATTGTTTCCGTATATCCCAGCGCTTTGGCTTGAGCAATGGAGTGATCGATATAGGCTTGGATGGTGGGAAACGCTTCGAAATATTTGGCAATGAATTTCTTTGCACTGTCCATAGACATCTGCGTAATTTTGGACAATTTCTTGGGGCCCATGCCATAGAGGATGCCATAGTTGATGGCTTTGGCTTGGGATCTTTCTTCGGAGGTTACTTCACCTTCTGGTTTGTCCCATACGCGAGAAGCCGTTACCGTATGGATGTCTTTCCCTTCTTGAAAGGAGTGGATCAGCGCTTGATCTTGGGACAGATGGGCGAGGATGCGTAGCTCGATTTGGGAGTAGTCAGCAGAAAGGAGTATATGTCCAGGTTCTGCGACAAAAGCGGTGCGAATCTCTTTTCCCAAGGCGCCTCGAATGGGAATATTTTGCAAATTGGGATTGGAGGAACTGAGTCGTCCGGTTGCCGTACCCGTTTGGTGAAAATTCGTGTGGATGCGGCCTGTTTGGGGGTGAATCATGGTGGGTAGCTGGTCCACATAGGTGCTCGCCAATTTTGTGACGGTGCGGTACTCGAGGATTTTTTGAATGAGGGGGTCTTCGGATAACTCTTCCAAGGCGGTGCTGTCGGTGGAAAACCCTTGGGTGGTTTTCCGCAGTCGTGTAACGCCTAACTTTTTTTGGATTTCAAGTTTTTCAAATAAAATTTTTGACAATTGTTTGGGGGAAGCAATGTTGAATTCTTCTCCAGAGAGCTCGTGGATTTCTCCTTCGAGGGATTTTCTTCTTTCATGAAGATGTAAGGAAATTTTTTGCAAAATATCGGAATCTACTCGAATGCCGGCTTGCTCCATTCTTCCTAAAATACCGGCGATGGGAAGTTCTACTTCGTGGTAGAGCTTGATTAAATTCATTTCAAACAACTTGGGGTGACGCTTGCGATAGAGTTGCAAGGTACAGTCGGCATCTTCACAGGCATACTCATACAAGCGATCCAAATCCACTTCCGTCATGGGCGTTTCTTTCTTTGGCCCCATAAGCGCTGTGGTGGGAATTTTTCGGATATCTAAGAACTCTTTACTTAAGGCATCAAGTGAAAAACTTTGACGACTTGGATCTAAGAGGAAATCAATGAGCATGGTATCTCCCCAGGGTGGGGTGATTTCGATGCCCACATTTCGGAGCATTTGTTGGTCAAATTTAAAGTTGTGGGCTACTTTTACTTTGCCTGGATGAAGGAAAAAAGGCTTTACTGCAGTCAGTATCTCCGTTGGCGTGAGGTCTTCAAGGTGCGGTTCCCAAAGAGGTAAATAGAATCCTTTCTCTGGAGAAAAGGAAAAGCTGATTCCAATAGGGCGATCACTGATGATATTGAGTCCAGTCGTCTCTGTATCAAAGGAAAATTCTGGAGCGATTTGGATTTCTGCAAGAAAAGTATCCAAGGCTTCTCGGGTATTTACGAGAAAGTATTCGCGAGAGTGAGTGGATTGGCTCTCTGCTGGACTCCTTCCAAGAGAACCAAGAGAGAATGTTTTCATCTTTTGATTGATGCGTTGGGATAATGTGTTGAACTCCATGCGTTGACAAAAATCGTAGAGTTCTTGATTCCCAGTAGCTTGCTCAGCATGACAGTGGATTTCAGAGAGGGATAACTGGATGGATAGGGTGTGAAGCAGGGTTACCAATTGCTTGGAAAGGAAGGCAGATTTTCTTCCTGCTTCCAAATGAGCTCGCGTTCTTTCGCTAGAGATAAAAGGTAAATTATCGTAAATTCCTTCGAGGGATCTAAATTCTAAAATGAGTTTGGCGGCCCCTTTTTCTCCAATGCCTCGTACACCGGGTACGTTATCGGAGGCATCTCCACATAAGGCGAGAATATCGATGACTTGCTCTGGGAAGCATCCAAATTTTTCAAATACACCGCTTCGGTCGATGATCACATGTTGATTGCCCTTTTTTGGGGTATATAGAAACACCTGATCATTGATGAGTTGCATGAAATCTTTGTCACCCGACACGATATAACTGTGCACGGCTTCACTGGTAAAATGATGGGTAAGCGAGGCGATTAAATCATCCGCCTCTACGCCGGGCTGAATGAGCAGCGGAATTTGGAAGCAACCGATCATTTCATAAAAATGAGGAAGCTGGAGCAATAACTCTTCCGGCATTTCTACCCGATGGGCTTTATAGTCAGGGTACAGTTCATGGCGAAACGTGGGTTGCTTTGAGTCACTTGCTACCACCAAATAATCTGGTTTCTCTTCTTCAATGAGTTTCAGGATAAATAGCGCGCTGCCATAGAGGGCCGCTGTGGGAAAGCCCTGCTTCGTGTGCAAGGGTTGGCGGATAAATGCGTGGTAAGAGCGGAACAGAAGGGCCATGGCATCGATGATAAAGAGTCGTTTTATGGGAGCGGTGCTGCTGGGCTGAGACGATGGATTCACAGATATTCCTTTGTGCGCGGCGAAAGAAAAAGCATGGGGTACGGCGTGAGTATATCCATACTATGATCTTGATTGCCATTCCAAATTTTTCTCCATAGAATACGAGCGGTTTGACTCAAGGGGGGCGCGGATATGGACGAAAAAGCCGAATTGAAGGTGGGTGGGAAGTCGTATGTCTTTCCTGTGATTACAGGAAGTGAACAAGAAAAGGCGGTGGACTTTTCCAAGTTACGGGATCAAACGGGATATATTACCTATGATCCTGGATATGGGAATACAGGCGCCTGCTCCAGTGCCATTACATTTATTGACGGAGAAAAGGGAATTCTTCGCTATCGAGGGATTCCCATTGAAGACTTGGCAGAAAAGTCCAATTTTGTTGAAACCAGTTATCTATTGATCTACGGATATCTTCCCACCAAAGTCGAGCTGGAAGCCTTTCGGAAAAAGCTCACCTATCATTCGATGATCCATGAGGATATGCTCCGTTTTTATGATGGATACCCTTCTACCGCACATCCTATGGCCATTTTGTCCTCCATGGTGTGCTCTTTGTCTGCCTATTATCCTGAGTTGCTGGACCCTGTTTCGGAATCCCAAGTGGATGAGTTGGTGCCTCGGATGTTATCCAAAATTCGCACCATTGCCGCCTATTCCTATAAAAAATCCATTGGGCAACCCGTTGTCTATCCTGTGAATGCCTTGAATTATTGTGCCAATTTCTTGCATATGATGTTTGCGGTGCCTTCGGAGCCCTATGAGGTGGATCCTGAGGTAGTGGATACCATCAATACATTGCTGATCCTTCATGCGGATCATGAGCAAAACTGCTCTACATCTACTGTTCGTTTGGTGGGCTCTTCCCATGCCAACCTCTTTGCTTCCGTTGCGGCTGGGGTCTGTGCCTTGTGGGGACCTCGTCACGGGGGCGCTAATCAAGCGGTGGTAGAGATGCTCGAGTCCATTCATCGAAATGGAGGGGATGTAAAAGCGGCTGTGGCCGCGGCGAAGGACAAGAGCAGTTCCTTCTTACTCATGGGATTTGGACATCGTGTCTATCGCAGCTATGACCCTCGGGCTGCCATCATTCGTCGTCATTGTGAACGCTTGTTGAATAAGCAAAAAACAAAGGATCCTTTGCTTGAAATCGCAAAAAGATTGGAAGAAGAGGCTTTGAACGATCCCTATTTCAAGGATCGAAACCTATATCCCAACGTGGATTTTTACTCTGGATTGATTTATCGGGCGCTGGGGATTCCAATCAACATGTATACGGTGATGTTCTCCCTTGGGCGCTTACCGGGTTGGATTGCCCATTGGAGAGAAATGCATAAAAGTACCGATAGCAATCGGATTGGGCGTCCTCGTCAAATTTATACGGGTCCTACCCTAACCCCCTATATTGGATTGGACGAGCGGGGCTAAGATACCGATGACGGGCAGATGGTCGGATTTTGGGGAGTACCAATGGAAATTTTTAGGTACTTCAATTTTCACGCCCCCTACGCTGTCGAGAACATAGTCGAAGGCAGCATCAAAATCTGTTTTGACATAAGGAAAAGTTGCGCTGCAACAGGTCTTGGGTAATGTCGAGCTTGTTTGTAGGATTCGTTGAAAGAGGGGATTCGGAGCGAAGTGGACCTTGTGATACCAATTGCCTGTATCATTAAAGTCCGCTGCCATGATGATGCGATAGGTCTGATAAGCAGAGACTTTATCTTTTGGGGTTCTGGTTTGAAACTCATGATTGAGGATCGAGGCAAGATCTTTCTTGTGATGAGGGAAATGGGCATTGATGAAAATCAATCCTTCTTTAAAGAGTAGAATCTGCCACGGTCGTCCAGGGTTAAACTCCGAATGCCACTCTTCTTCCAGATGAAATCGATCTTTTCGGTAATAGGTCACCATATCTTCATGACCTGATTTGCTTTCTACTTTTGCGTAATCCGATAAAAGAGAGGGGTTCTCCTCCTGCAGGGTTGCCACTCGAGAAGCTTCTTGTAAGGCAATGAAGTCCAACTTTCCGTATGTTTCTTCCGTATCTTGTAAAAATCGAGCGATGTTTTGTCCGCAAACCGTGGAATTAGTTGAATTTCGAGGTGTGGCATAGTCACATAGTTGTCCTAGTGGTGCGGCAGAACCTGTCATGACAGTCCTATCTACATTGTGGGTCATGCATTCAAAGCAGATATTATAACTGAGGACTCGAAGGGGTTCCGGCTTAGGCGGACGAGGGGGGGAGGCGGCCGGGTGTACCCATTTTTGCCCATCGAAACGAGTGCTACAGTGGGGAAAAGCAAGTACGGCAAAGGAAAGAAAGCAAAAAAGGCGTTGCTTCATGATGACTTTCTTATGAAATGAAAATATACGGTAGTATAGAAGAGAGTACAGGGTGTGGAAAAGAAAAAGGAGTCAATCTTGAATAAATGGGTGGTGCTGGCAATGGGGATGGGTTGGACGCCATGGGTGTGGGCGTCCTCGGGGAGTCATGAAGGCCAAGTGGCAGAGATTCTCTTGGGTCTCCTGTTGCTTTTTTTGGGAGCCAAACTTGGAGGGTATCTTGCGATTAAATGTAAGCAACCGGCTGTCTTAGGCGAACTTTTCTTTGGAATTTTATTAGGAAATTTATATGGGATCCCTTTTTTAGAATTCATTCGTACTCACGAATTTTTCTCTTTGCTGGCTAGCATTGGGGTGGTCCTTTTGTTGTTTGAAGTGGGCCTTGAATCGAGTATGGAAGAGCTAATGCGGGTGGGGGTGGCTTCTACCATTGTCGCTGTAGTTGGGGTTGTGGTCCCTTTTGCCCTGGGGTATTGGGTGAGTCATTGGTTTATGCCAGAGCGCTCTTTTTACGTACATCTCTTTACTGGTGCTACCTTGAGTGCTACCAGCGTAGGGATTACGGCTCGGGTTCTCAAGGATTTAGGGCGCTTGCAATTACGGGAATCCAAGATCATTTTGGGTGCGGCTGTGATTGATGATGTTCTCGGGTTGATTATTCTGGCTGTGGTAGGCGGGCTCATTGCTAGCGCAAATTTGGGGGGATCCGGGGCGGGGCTTTCTGTTTCAGATCTTTCGATGATTGTTGGGAAAGCGGTAGGATTTTTGCTAATTTCCATGCTCCTCGGGTCTCGCTTGAGTAGCACCCTCTTCCGATTCGGAGGCCGTCTGCAGCATGAAGGCATGTGGTTGTCCCTCTCCATTTCTTATTGTTTTTTCCTCTCCTATTTGGCTTACTTGTTTGGATTAGCTCCCATTGTAGGGGCCTTTGCTGCTGGGTTGACCATCGATATGGCCGGGGCTGCCAAATTGTTTCCCCATGAAAAAGGAGATATTGAAGATCATATCGTGTATTTGGCGCGATTTTTTGTGCCTATTTTCTTTGTTCATACCGGGATGGGGGTCGATCTTCGGATTTTTGGAGACTCTTCCATTCTTCTTTTTGGGCTGGTCCTGACGTTGGCTGCCATTCTGGGCAAGCAAGTTTGTGGATGGGCTATTTGGGGGCCTTCAGCCGCTGGTTTGAATCGAGCCTTGATTGGAATCGGTATGATTCCTCGAGGGGAAGTCGGTCTGATTTTTGCTATGTACGGACTATCGTTGACCTTAGATGGACAACCGGTTGTGGACAAAGCGCTCTACTCTTCCATCGTGCTCATGGTGATGCTCACCACCATTGTTACCCCCCCTGCATTGACCTGGGCCTTGCGTCGAAAAGAGAAGCAGTCCTTAGCTTCGTAGGAACAAATCCACCACGAGTGCAGTAAAAACCCAAAAAATGTAAAGGCAGGAGTAGTGAAAAAACTGCATCACCCGTTGATTGCTGTGGGAGCGGTAGATTTGGATGGCATCCCAACTAAATTTCCCGGTAGCCAATAGGCTGGGAATCAAGAAAACCCATCCCGCTTTCCCATAGAAAAAGAGAAGTAGAATGGGGGGAAATAGGGTGAAGGTGTAGAGCATCATGGCTTTTCGGGTTTTTTCATCTCCATATACTACGGGGTACATGGGGATGCCCGCTTTGGCATAGTCGAGTTTGTACTTCAGCGCCAAGGCCCAAAAGTGGGGAGGGGTCCAAAGCGTGATCACCAGAAAGAGCATCCAAGCGGGCCATGCCACATCGTTGGTCACAGCGGCCCATCCAATCAAGGGGCCTGTGGCACCGGCAACGCCTCCAATCACAATATTTTGAGGTGTTCGAGTCTTCAGAAATTTTGTGTAAAACACACAGTAAAAAAGATGCCCCCCTAAGGCCAACTTGGCTGCCATAGGCTGAGTACCATAGTAGAGAAGACATAGGCCGATCAAGGCGAGAGTCGCGCCAAATATGGAGCCGAGTCCTTTGGATACCCGTCCTGATGCAATGGATCTTTGCCGGGTGCGTACCATGTGGATGTCCACATTGGCCTCAAATAAGTGATTGAAAACCGCGGCAGAAGCAGAGGTTAGGGTGAGGCCTACGACGGTGCAGAGAGATACCCATGGACTCGGAATCCCATGAGTGGCCAACAGCAAGCTAGGGATGGCAGTAATCACAACCAAAAGCGTGATGGTGGGTTTGGTTAAAGAGAGGAGATCCCCCACTGTCGTAGTACCCGATCTGTTCACAGCAACCCTTTATGGATATCGAGAGGCCCATCCCATCCAGATGGGAAAATACACGCAAGAAAAGAAGAGAACGGGGAATACCAACATGATGACAATCAAGTACATCCACCCCTTGCTCTCTCGGTCACAATCGACAGGGGTGACTTCATTTTTGGGTAGCATTGTAGACACGGTTACTCCTTCCTTTCGGTTGTGGGGTGCAATCGCTCGTACACCATAGCATTTCTCCAAACGTTTTGGACATACTTTCTGGTCTCACCGAAAGGAATCAAATCTACCCACAGGAACGGGTCCTGATGCTGTCTTTTTTGCCTCCATCTGTCAACGGCATACTCACCTGCATTGTAGGCGGCGTACGCAAGAAAGGGGCTGTTTTCATAGCGTGTAAGCAAGCTATGGAAATATTTTCCGCCTACATGAAGGTTAGTTTTTGGATCCAGGAGTTGTTGGGCGAGCGGAGGCGTTGCGGGAAAAGGGCCATGCACCCGAATGGCGGTAGGCTCAATGAGTTGCATCAACCCGTAGGCCATGGCTGGGCTTTGTGCCTCGGGGTCAAAGCGGCTTTCTTGCCGAGAAAGGGCATAGAGAGAGGTAATAGGAAGATGCATCTCCGTTGCTACCGCATGATAGAGAGAGGAAAAAGCGGGGGGGAATGCGAGCCAGACTTGTTCCGGCCACTCTTGCCAGAACGTAGGATTGTCGCGAGCTAGCTGCTCCGTAAGGATGAGAGCCTCTTTGTAGTTACCCGTGTTGTAGAGAACTCTCGAAAGATACACGTAGGAAGGTACCGTTGTGGGGGTCCGGCGTAGAGTTTTTTGCGTCAGCTGGGCCAAGTCCATGGCGGCATATTTTGCAAAGCGCAGTAGATTTGCACGCAAGAGTACTTCGATCTTTTGTAGGGCAGGGCGTAAGGTTTTGCTTTCCACCAAGGGGCCCAAGGATTTCGGATCATAGAAGTCCAGTCTGGCTCGCAGGGTCGCCGCAGGAAGGGTAAAGGCAGGAAAATGTGTGGGCTCTTGCAGTCGTTGCTCGGCTGCAAGGGTATAAAAACCAAGGGGGTCTTTGGCTTTTAAAGCGGCATAGTTCTGTCGTGCAGCCGTATGTTGTCCCGTGGTTTTTTCGATGCACAGTCGCCAAAAAGTGATCTTGGCTTGCATCTCGGGGTCTTTGGTTTGCTTAGAGAGGGTTGCCCAGTAAACAAGGGGGCTTTTCAAATCACCCGCTAAGTATCGATAGAGTCCTTGGTGCCATTGGATGCGATCCTGCCATTCGCGATTAAGGTTGGGAATGGTGATGGCGTGGTCCATTTGATGGGCCGCTTGGAGATACTTTTTTTCCTCCAGGGAAATGCGAGAGGCTTCGGTGTGATAGGTATCGGCAAGGTTGGAGGAGAGGGTTTCCGCAAATTTCTTACTGGGGTTTTGGATTTTCGCGTGGGTCAGGAGCTTCCTCGTTTTTTCCACAAATTTTTGTGCGGTTTGATAGTCACCTATCAGAGCTCGATATCGGGCCACCCAAAGAAAATCGTCCACCTTCATCCAGAGAAACGCCTCTTCTGTCATTTTCATGCCTGTGGCTGTGATCTCTGGGCGAGTGTACGTATGAGCCAATACGAGATAATAATCCGCAGCTTCCTTTCGGGCATCGCTTCGACGGAGGAGTACCGCATGAGCTTGTTGTTTGGGTAGTAACTCCGCTGGAGGGAAAATCTCAGGGGAAGGGGCTGGCGGTATACTAAAGGGTGCTGTAGGCACAGGCACTGACTGGGCCGCGCTCTTTTGGGAGGCGGTTAGGGCATATTTTTTTAACGGACCAGAGGCTGCGGCAATGGCTTGTTTCCATTGCTCTGGATTTTGGGAGATTTCCGCTTGTAACACCTTCTGCACATCGGTCACCAGGGTCTTGGTGTCGGAGGTGAGCACGGCTGCCAGTTGTTGGAGTTCACGTTGGGGGCTGGTGTCCGTGGGTGGTTTGGCGCGTGTGGGAGGGGCATGGATGGGAATGTCCAGCTGGATGGGGGTATCAGCACACGCTTGTAGGAGTCCCCATAGAATCAACGGCGCACGAGAGGACATGGTCATGCATCACTCCAGTTGGAGGCTCTCAATCAGACGAGAGAGCAGTAGATCGTGGGGCATTTTGGAGCTTTTGATTGCCATATCCGTCTGCTGACATAGACGGAGGGTTTCCAAAAAACACCGCTCTGATTTATTGCGAACGTAGCGAGTATAGCTTTGAACCACAAAAAGGGGCAATCGTAGCTTGCCAGGCTGGGTATGTCCTCGCTTGCACAGGAGGGCTGTACGGCAGTGCTTGGCAAAGAGGCTGTTCAAAAGCACCACGCTTTCCCCTCGCTCCAGCAGGGTGCTGATAAACAAGTGGGCTTGGGGGATTTGTTGGGTGAGCAAGAGTTGGTCTAAGTAAAAAAGGCTCTCTTCCTTGGTAGGGCGTACGTACTGAGCAATCACATCCGGCGTCAAGGGTTTGTCCAGCAAGGAAAGTTGGCTTAAGGCGTCATCCAGCTGAGAAATGTGATTGCCGAGCCCTTGATGTAAACGGTGAACGGAAGCTGGAGGCAGATCCATGCCCCGATGGAGGGCTTCCTGGGAGATCCAGGTGGGAATGGAGGCGGCTGGGAGGGGGCTGCACTCCATGAGCCAGAAGGAGGCTTTCTTGCAGGTCTTGAGGAGCTCTGCCGGTAGCGTTGCTTTCCCGTAGGTCAGCACGTAAGGGTTCTGCAACGGGGGCTCGGCAGCTAGGCGCTGGAGCATCCGTTGTACAGTGGCGTTCTGAGCTTGGTGCATCTGCTGCAGGCACGTGATGCGTCGAGGGGCAAAGAGGGAGGTAGCTTGAGTATGTGCGGTGAGTCCTTCCGCAAGCTCGGTAAAAGCCCCCCATTGGAAGTCAAATCCCGCTTGTTTACAAAATCCTTGGAGGGCACGCCGCAGATTTCGATGGAAATATTCCTCCTCGCCATAGCAAACCAGCACTGAGGCCTTGGGGTCTTTGGCCGCCAAGGCTTTCAGGTAGGTGTCGAGGGTTTTGGTGATATGCAAGCTGGACATACAGGGTGCCTATTCCGGGTAAACTTTCCGAGCTTTGCTGAGGACCGCTTCGGGTGCGGTAACTCCGTAGGCTTTTTCGTTCGTTCGATTGATGTGCAATTCATTGTCCCTAGGGATGACCACGGCGATATCCTGGGGCTTTTTGCCTTCCAGAAGTTGGATCACGATTTCCCCGGTTTTTTGTCCCAAAACGCGATGGTCTACGCCCAAGGCAGCCCAAGCCCCTTGGGATACGCTATCTGTATCACTGGCAAAGATGGGCTTATGGTATTTTTTGCCTAGATTGAGCACCACTCCGAGGGCACTGATCACCGTGTTGTCCGTGGGTAAGAGGACGGCGTCCACCTCTTGGAGCAGGGTCTGCGCTGCTGCGTACACGCCAGCCGAGCTGGTGACGGTTTTGCAAACGGGGGTGAGTTGTCGAGCGCGAACCTCTCGTTGGAAGATTTCAGCCACAGAAACGGAGTTTACTTCTCCCGCTGTATAGAGCATGCCAATTTTCTTCGCCGTGGGTACCATCTCTTGAATCAGGGCCACTTGTTCCTTTACGGGACTTTGGATCATAACACCGGTCAGGTTTTTATCTGGCTTTTCCAGGAGGGTAAGGAATCCAGCCCGAATGGGGTCATTTACCCCCGTGAAAACGATGGGCAATTTCGTTTTTGTGGCCATCAAATCCTGGGTGGAGGGGGTGCTGATTCCCACCAATACTTGGGGGCTTTCGCCTACAAGTTGCCCTGCAATCTGCCTGGAAAGGGTCAGGTTTCCATTGGCATTGCGGTACTGAAAGGCAATTTTTTCCTTAAAGTGAGCTCGAAGGGTGGCCTCCATGCTGGTGCGGATTTCCAGGAGGGAAGGATGTTCCACGATTTGAGAAATTCCAACGGTGGGGATCGGCGTTGCTGGAGTGGAGAAGAGCAGGGCGGGAACCAGGAGCAGGGGAACGATGGCAAAGGGGAGCTTCATATTAGAGGTCCTATCCTAGGCAGGATTTTCGAATTGTTCAAAGGCCCGAAGGGCATCTGCAGCATACATGAGGGAGGGTCCGCCGCCCATATAAATCGCCATGCCCAGGGTCTCCAAGACCTCTGCGCGAGTGGCCTGGAGCTTGTGGAGGGCTTGGGCATGAAATCCGATACACCCGTCGCAACGAGTGGAAACACCGATGGCCAAGGCGATCAATTCTTTGGTTTTTTTATCGAGAGCCCCCGCTTGGAGTGCCCCTTGGGCCATGGTGCTAAAACCTCCCATTACGTCAGGGAGCTCTTTACGCAGCTTTTTTATGTGTTCACTGATGTCGGTGGTGAGGTCGAGGTAGTTTTTTGTCATGGGAATTTCTACTCTGTGGGAAGGGGAAAAAGGGAAAGATTCATGTGGTATACATAGAAAATGGATCGATTCGTTGTCAAGCAGGAGTCTGTAAGATGAAGAAGCCTTTTATGATGGCGATTACTGGGGGATCGGGCGCAGGGAAAAGTACGGTGGTGGATCTCTTGCGACATGCCTGCCCCGCATCTCAGGTGGGGATTGTAAATTTGGATCAGTACTACAAGGATAGTTCCCACATCACAGAGAAGGATCGAGGGAGTATGAACTTCGATCATCCCGATGCGGTGGACGGAACGCTCTTTTGCGAGCATGTAGAAGCCTTGGCTCGAGGGGAAGGGGTGAAACGACCGACCTATGATTTTATCATCCACGCTCGAACGCAGGAATGGGTTGAAATTCCAGCCTCTCCTGTGATCTTGGTGGAGGGGTTGTTTGCGCTGCACTTCGAGAGAATTCGGGCTCTCTTTGATTTGAAGGTGTATTTAGAAGTTTCGAGTGATGTGCGGTTGGTTCGAAGGCTCGAGCGAGATATAGCTACGAGGGGGCGTACGATGGACAATGTAATTTCCCAATATCTAGCTACCGTGCGTCCCATGCAGCAAAAGTATATCGAGCCTTGCAAGCGATATGCGGATTTACTTGTGGCTTGGGAGGAGCGTAATTTCACGACCATCGAAATGCTCGCAGCGATCTTGGTGGGGAAAACAGGAAAGGAGGTGTGATATGAGTCGAATCATAATTCGGGAAGAAAAGGATGAGATAGAGGAAAAGGAGTGGGAATCACTGCACGAGGAGTTGCGAGATCCATCTCTTTGGAAAGAGGCCAATCCTGAGGTTCAATCCGAAATAGAGAAAGTCAAAGGGTCTCTTGCTAAGAACCGGCCTCAGGGATGATATACTCGCTTCATAGCATGCCAAAGGAGTGCCGCTTTGATTCATTGAAAACAAAGTAGCTATCGCAAAGCTTCTCGCAAATCCGTCACCAAATCACTTGCCTCTTCAATGCCTACAGACAAACGGAGGAGTGTGGGCCCAATCCCCAATTTGGCTCGCAGATCTGCAGGTACCGAGGCATGGGTCATGCGCTCGGGGTGATTGATCAAGCTCTCCACGCCTCCCAAACTCTCTGCCAATTTGATGATCTGCAATCGAGAGAGAAACTGGGTCACATGGGTATAGTCCCCTTTCATTCGAAAGCTGAGCATCCCCGAATGACCGCTCATCTGTCGCTTGGCCACAGCATGGTTGGGATGAGTCTCGAGACCGGGGAAGAAAACGTGCTCCACCTTGGGGTGCTTCTGTAAGAATTCCACAACCTGCCACACATTTTTCTCGTGCTGTTGCATACGAATGCCCAAGGTCTTCAAACTACGATGCAGCAGAAAACACTCGAAAGGAGCAGGTACTGCACCTGCTGCAAACTGCACAAACTTGAGGGCTTCGTACAGATCCTCTCGCGAGGTCATCACAGCGCCTCCGATCAGATCGGAGTGCCCTCCAATATACTTGGTGGTGCTATGTACGACGATATCCGCACCCAGCTGAAGGGGTTGCTGAAAAATGGGAGAGGCAAAGGTGTTGTCTACCACCAAGCAGGCTCCGTTTTTCTTTGCGAGGACAGCCAGGCCTTCGATATCGAAGATCTTCATCGTAGGATTGGTGGGGGTCTCTACCCAAATCAACTTGGTTTGCGGGGTGAGATGGGTTTCCACCGTAGCCAGATCGGACAGATCGAGGAACGTAAAGGTAAATCCATATTTGGCAAAGAGGGTGCGAAAGAGACGTCCCGTTCCTCCATATACATCATCACAGACCAAGACATGACAGGGAGAGAAGGTTTGTAGGATCGCCTGTTCGGCTGCCAATCCGGAAGAAAACGCTAACCCATAGGTTGCCCCCTCTAAACTAGCAAGTCCTGCTTCTACCGCAAACCGGGTGGGGTTCTGGGCGCGAGAGTATTCAAAGCCAGTGTGCTCCCCAGGAGTGGATTGCACAAAAGTAGAGACTTGGAAAATGGGAGGGAAAATGGCCCCAGTGATTTTTTCTGGGTCTGCGCCTGCATGTACACAACGAGTGAAGGGTTTCATGAGGCTTCCTTGACAAGAATGTCTTTGAGCTCTCCTTTTCGATGCATTTCCATGGTGATGTCGCATCCACCAATGAATTTTTGATCTACATACAGTTGGGGAATGGTGGGCCAATTGGTATATGCTTTGATCCCCTCTCGTAGTTCCCAATCATCCAATACATTTAAAGTCACATACTCTTGATGGTAGCTATTTAAAATATGGATGACTTGGGCTGAGAACCCACACATAGGCTGCTGTCGATCTCCTTTCATGAACAAGACGATGCGATTTTTTCCGATCATATCCGCAATTTTTTCGTGTACTGCATCAGCACTCATGTATGGACCTCGTAGAAAGTAGGGCTAATTTAGAAGGAAACCGTGTACAGGTATAGCAACTAAAGGAAAAAGATCAAGATTAGATTTGATTAAGAAAAGGTTTGATGCTACAAAATGAGCAACACATCCCGTAAGGAAAAATCAGTGCTTGCAGGCAGATAGAGGCGAGGAGGGCCGAAATCACCGGTCCAATTCAGAGTCTACTCTTTGTCGCAATTCTGTCCCTGTGCGCCAGACGGGAAGTCTTTTGGCAGGCACTCGGACCTCTTCTCCTGTTTTTGGATTTCTGCCGGTATAGCTTTTATATTCCTTCACAGAGAAGGCACCAAAGCCTCGGATCTCTACTCGTCCTCCTTTGCAGAGGGCTTCTGCCATGCTGGAAAAGAATAAGTCTGCCAGTTCCTCCGCTTTGAGAAGTGTAATGCCTGCTCGATTGGAAAGCTTTTCGACCAATTCCGATTTCACCATGGCGTACCTCTAGAGTTCTGGGATGATATGAAATAAAAAAATGGATGAATATTCATCCATGTAAAAGTATAGACATATTTGCGCGAATCGCCAAGTTTTTCTGAAAAAATACGGCCGGGTAGACAGACCGCTGGATGGCAGGAAAAAAGTTTACGGATGGGAATCCAATAAAAATTTGATCTTTATATAAAAGTTACAGATGTCTCCATTTTGGTTTGAATCCTGAGACAGGGGATGAGGAAGACTTTTGGACAGATTTCGAGTAGAAATAAAGAAATACCTTTTTATAGAGTGGCCCAACTATGTTTCACAGACTTTTGCGTGTATGTTTTTTTTGGGCAGCAATAAATGGCTCATTTGTTAGTGTTCTTCTATATGCAGATGGGTTTGATGAATATGCAAGAGGGAAATTTGAGGTAGCCGAGACGCTCTTTAAAGAAAAGCTGGCGCAACACCCCACAGCAGAATTGTATAAGATGAAGGGTCTTTGCGAATTTATGCAAGGAAAGCGGTCTGAAGCGGGCAAAAGTTTTCAAAAAGCCAAATCTTTGCAGCCGAGCATCCAACTTTCGAGTCGGGATATTTTGGATCAATCGGTGGTGGATTTTTTTAGTTCTATCACCGTGCCGAAGGGGGCTCTGCCTATAACCAAAAAACCAAAGCGTGTGGCCGCTTCTCCACCGGTGGTTGTGCCAGCGGCAGCTCCAGCTCCTATGCCAGCTCCGGTACTAGCTCCTGTACCAGCTCCTGTTCAAGATAAACCCACCTCGGTGGTGGGCGCGATTGCTTTGCCGGAGACGAGTACTTCTCGGCATGAGGGGCATCATGCTGATCCCTTGGCGGCTCTGCATGCCTTGGAGTCTTTGGGCCATGAGGGGAAGGAGCATCATGCAGGTCCCCATGCTCACTCTCCTTGGCTCTATTGGCTCCCCTTTGGGGTGGGGCAGTATTTGAATCATGACTATGGGTGGGGGGGCTTTTCTACCGGTGTGCAAGTGGCGTCGTTAGGTACAGCCGTCTATTATTATCAAAATGGGGGATCCATCACAGATAATTCTAATGCACAGGTAGCGGCTCGGACTAAGTATTCAGATGATATTAACAATTTTAAAGGGAATCGTACGCAGCAACTGGCTTACTACCAAACCAATATTGTGGACTATCAAAATGCCCAGAAAGCCGATGCAGATGCTGCCTATCAAACCTCTTATATTTTATTCGGGGTTTTTGCCTCTATGTGGGTGACCAGTTCCTTAGAATCTTTTTTAACTGCGCCAGATCCTGAGCCCTCCTCCCATTCTCATGCCTCCTTTTATATACGTCCGGAGTTTCATTCGCTCTCTCTGCACAATCCTACTTGGGTGGCCAGCTGGGATATGCGATTTTGAGTGCAGAGGTAATCAAGCGGGCAGCCTGGGCAAAGGCTTATGGCATCGGTTTGACGGGAGGCATTGCCACAGGAAAATCTACGGTGGCGCAGCTCTTGCGAACAGAAGGACGGGTGGTCCTTGATGCCGATGCGCTAGCACGAAAAATTGTGGAAGTAGGAAGCCCTACCTTATTGGAGCTGCAGCAGGAATTTCCCCCTGATTTTTTTGGCCCTTCTGGTGCGATGGATCGCAAGAGAATGCGAGAAGCCATTTTCCGTGATTCTACCCATAAGCAAC
>Ga0114970_10001342_pt1 | contig 18365 bp, 14 predicted proteins | sample M_140205_XF_Meta_FD_87030 | JGI IMG/M metagenome (GOLD analysis project Ga0114970, IMG submission 87030) | Freshwater microbial communities from Lake Montjoie, Canada to study carbon cycling - M_140205_XF_MetaG | ecosystem: Environmental > Aquatic > Freshwater > Lake | place: Lake Montjoie... | reverse complement strand
CTCCGGCTGCTGGGCCGGCAGCAGCACCACGATGCTCAGCGGCGGCAACGACGCGCTGACCGATTGCGGGAAGCCATGATAGGGCACCAACTCCGCTTCCGCTGTATCCGCCACGACGTATCCGCTGCCTCCAAACGGGGTCGCGTCGGAGTTGAGCACGACGTGATAGGTGCCCATCGCCGGCGCGCCCAAGCGGTACGCTTCGCGCGGCACCGGCGTGAGATTGAGCACCACGATCGCGTGCGACGACCCATCGTACCGCGCGTACGACAGCACCGACTGTTCCTTGTCGGACACGTCGATCCAGCCAAAGCCTGATGGCTCATGGTCGCGCCGCCAAAAGCACGAGTGCTGACGGTAGAGGGCGCCGAGCGACTCCATGAACGCCATCAACCCCTGACGGCGGGCGTCGCCCATCAGATGCCATTCAAGACCGATGTCGTGATTCCACTCGTGATGCGACCCAAGCTCTGTGCCCATGAAAAACAGCGACTTCCCGGGCCGCGTGATTGAGTAGCCGATGAGGGCACGCAGATTGGCGAACCGCTGCCACACATCTCCGGGCATCTTTTCGAGCAGCGATTTTTTGAGGTGCACCACTTCATCGTGCGACAGCGGATTCATGAACCGTTCGCTGTACTCGTACATCATGGCGAACGTGAGCTTATCGTGCGCGCCCTTGCGGAAGAAGGGATCGACTTTGAAGTAGTCGAGCGTGTCGTGCATCCATCCCATGTTCCACTTCAGCGTGAAGCCGAGTCCACCCTCGCTGATGGGATGCGTGACTTTCGGCCACGACGTGCTCTCCTCAGCCACCGTGATTACACCCGGATGCAGCGAATGCACGGCATGATTCAGCTGCTTGAGGAACGACACCGCTTCCAGGTTCTCACGGCCACCGTAACGGTTGCGAAGCCACTCGCCCGCCTCGCGCCCGTAGTCGAGATACAGCATCGAAGCGACCGCATCGACCCGCAGTCCGTCGATGTGAAACTCCTCGATCCAGTACAGCGCATTCGCCAGGAGGAAGTTGCGCACTTCATGGCGCGCATAATTGAAAATGTGCGTGCCCCACTCGGGGTGATCGCCGAGTCGCGGATCCTCGTGCTCGTAGCAGGCCGTCCCATCGAAGCGGCGCAGCGCCCAGTCGTCTTTCGGAAAATGCGCCGGCACCCAATCCAGCAACACGCCGACGCCCGCCTCGTGCATCGTATCCACGAACGCGCGGAAATCATCGGGCGTCCCATGACGCGACGTTGGGGCGAAATAGCCGCCGACCTGATAGCCCCACGATCCACCGAACGGATGTTCGAGCACGGGCAGCAGCTCGACGTGCGTGAACCCCATGCGCTTCACATGCTCGGCTAATCGCGGCGCGAGCTCGCGATACGTGAGCAGGCGATTGTGCTCCCCACGCATCCACGACCCGAGGTGCACTTCGTACACGAGCATCGGTTCGCGCAGCGGGTCGGCATCGGCGCGCTGGGCGAGCCAAGCGCCGTCGTTCCAACCGTACGTACCACGCGCCTGCACGATCGATGCGTGTCCCGGACCCGGCTCCATCTTGAACGCGTACGGATCGGTCTTCAGGCGCAGCGACCCGCTCGGCGACCGGATTTCGAATTTGTACAGCGCTTCCGCGCCCACACCAGGCACGAACAACTCGAACACGCCGCTGGCGCCGAGGCGCCGCATCTGATGCGCCCGTCCGTCCCAGTCGTTGAATGCACCGATCACCGACACGCGCGTGGCGTTCGGCGCCCACACCGCGAACGACGTACCGGCCACGCCGTCGATCGCGCACACGTGCGCCCCCAGCTTCTCCCACAGCCGCAGATGCCGTCCCTCGTTGAAGAGATGGAGATCCATCTCCCCGAGGGTGGGAAGAAAGCGGTACGGATCATCGCGTAGCACCACGCGCCCATCGCCGAACGTGATCTCGAGGCGATATGACATCGGGGCGGCGCGATCGCTCAGGAAGAGCGCGAACAACCCGTGTGCATCAGGCGCCATGGGCCACCGCTGCTCACCAAGCACCACCGCGATGGACGCCGCGTTGGGTTGGAAGGCGCGGATCGCAACCCCCTCCACACCATCGAGGGTGATCGGATGCGCGCCCAGCACATCGTGCGGCAGGGCGGATTCGCCTCGAACGATCCCCAGCGCAGCGTCGGTTGATGCAGTCGGCACAGTCATGCGTGAAGTATATCCCCCGAGGCGATGCGCGTCAGAAGAGCGATGGCTGATCCCCGATCGACTGCGGGTCCACGGTGGGCAGTCCGAGCCGTTCCTGTAGCATCCGCACCGATGCCGGGCCGTGTCCGGCGAAGTGATTGTTCACGAATCCGAAGACCTCACGCACCTGAGCCTGCAGCACCGGAATCATGCGGCTCCACGCGTCGAGCTCGGCACTCCGATCCACCTGCAGTCGCGAATAGTCCACGATGGCCCGATCGGGACCCATCCAGCGCAGGTACGCGAAATCGGCCGTCGGCTGCTCACACAGCTTGAGCAGCCACTCCCGTGGAATCCATCGACCATCGCTGAGGGCGAGGGCCACACCGTGACGCCTCAGCAGCGCGAGCGTCCCCTTCCGCACCCAGGACGCCTGACGGAACTCCACCGCGAAGCGGAGATCGGTTGGCAGCGCCGGCAAGAACGCGGCGAAGGCGTCGATTTCCGACGGCGAGAAGTCAGGCCCGCATTGAATCAGAATCGGTCCGAGCCGCGGCCCCAACTCGCGCATCCGATCGGCAAACGCATGCAATACGTCAACCGCATCCACAAAGCGCCGCTCGTGCGTGATCTCCCGCGGAAGCTTGCAGGTGAACGTGAACTCGGGCGGTGTGCGAGCAGCCCAACCGCGCACCGTGCTCGCCGGCGGAATCGCGTAGAACGTGGAGTCGATCTCCACGGCGTCGAAGGCCCGCGTGAAGGTGCGCAGAAAATTTACCGGGCGTGTCCCCTCCGGATAGAACGGCCCCACCCAGGCCGGATAATTCCAGCCTTGCGTACCCAGCCGCAGCCGTGCCGGACACATTACCGATACGTCTCGAAGAATCCGCGGCCGCGGCCGCTGAGGACACGACCGCGGACGCGACCTTCGAGCCGCGCCTCACCGGCCATCTGCACGAACCACGGCCTGCGCAGCGCCCGCGCCGACTCGCTGTCTCCCCGTTCCACCAATCCAATCCGGGTGTCCGTCGCCACCGCATCATCGACGATCAGCGTCAGCCGCAGCGTATCGGTGCCGCGCACATCCATCAGCTCGGCCGTGGCTGGCACCTTGAGGATACCGGTCGCCGTACGAATGTCGCGCGCGTCATCATAGCGAATCACCCGCGGCCGGAAGAGCGCGAGAAACCCCTGTGCGTCGGTGACGTACACGAACAGCGGCGCGTTCCCGCCAGCCGTGGCGCTGGCTGAGTCTTCCGGCGTGACGCGTCCATACAACAACGTGTACTCGCCGGCGCGGGCCGATCCCCATTCCCAGGTGACGCCACGCCATCCGCCCCAGTTGTGATCGTGATACGCCTGCGCGCCCTCGAATTGTTCACACACGCGAGCCACGCACAGTAAGCCCGTGGCGTCGGCGCGCAACGCCGGCACGGCGTACCCCGAGGTGAAATCGCCGCTCACCAGTGTCGCCCCGGGAAAGTCCACCCTCGGCGCGGGCGACAGCACCAGATCGAGCGTGAGCGGTGTACCGGTTCCTTCTTCGCGCACATCGGCGCGCACGGCGTACCGGCCGTCAGGGAGCACGCGCACACTGTCGTTGCCGATCGTGAGATTCGCGTCGCGCGTGGAGAAGCGTACGCGTTCCTTCGGAATGGTGCGACTGAAGCGGCGCGGAGCTCGACCGCGCTCGTGCAACGTGACGAGCACCTGCCCGCCCCACTGGCTGCCCGTGACATCACCACCCACGATAAACGACACGAAGGCCCAGCGATTCGCGTCGGGGGAGATCACGTTGAAGTAGTGCCACTCCCCCCACGAATTGCGATTCGCCATCCCCGGCGTAGGCAGATGGAAATGATCGATATCGTGACGCAGCTCGGCCGGCGTCGGCGTCATCCATCGGCGATCGCCGTCATCATCCTCCCACGCCCCGCTGGCCACCGTGGGAAGCGCGCCGAGGGTGAGCGTGGCCGACGGAATCTCGCCGCTGGCCCGCACGGGATGTTCGATGCCATCGGCGGTGGTGACGTACAGCAACTTGCCTTCGAGTTGCGGCGCCGCCACCGTGACCACATCGCTGAGTCGCGGTGCATTGAGCACTTGTCGGTGCACGAATCGCGCATTGGGTACCGAGAAGAACAGGCCGCCCAGCCCACCGGTGGTGAGCACCTCGATGTCGATGCCCTCGGGCAATACCGTGATCGTGCCACCACCGACCAAACGCTCCTGGCTGGCCTGTCGCACCATCGCTTCACCGACCGCGAGCAGCACGATCATCACCCCCACGCCGACGCCGAAGCCACCGCACAGCAAGAGCGCCCGCAACGGACGCGACGCGACGGAGCGCCACGCCAGCAGCTGCGCCATCGCCAACCGGATCGCGCCGGCGTTCGTGCTCACGCACCACTCCGGGCATCCACTCTCGTGTCCGACGCCACACGGCCATCATGCAAGCGAATCACCCGCTGGGCGGCCTGCGCCACCACGGCGTCGTGCGTGACGAACACCAACGTGCGTCCATCGCGATGCAAGCGCCCGAACAGCTCCAGCAGCCGCACTCCGGTGTCGGCATCGAGTTCGCCCGTGGGTTCGTCGGCCAACAGCAACGCGGGCTCGTTCGACAGTGCACGCGCGATGGCCACGCGCTGCTGCTCGCCGCCCGACAGCTGCGTGGGTCGGTGATCGAGCCGGTCGCCAAGGCCGACATAGCCCAACAATTCACGAGCTCTCGCCTTTCGCTTCCGCTTGTCCATGCCCGCTTCGGCGAGCGGGAGTTCGACGTTCTCCGAGGCCGAGAGCGTGGGCATGAGATAGAAACGCTGAAAGACGAACCCGATGTGCCGCAGCCGGAAATCGGTGGCGTCACGATCCGATAACGACGCCGTGTCGCGCCCGTTCACCAGCACCCGGCCCGTCGTGGGGACGTCCACGGCGCCGAGCAGATGTAGCAGCGTGCTCTTGCCGCAGCCGGACGGCCCCGTGATCGCAGCGAACTCGCCGCGGGCGATGGTGAGATCGATACCGCGCACGGCTTGTACGATGGCGCTGCCCATGGGATAGCTGCGCACGACCTGTTCGCAGGCGATCACCGGCGCACTCGCCGGTCCCAACCCGCGGCTGGATTCTTCGTGATGTTCCGTCACGTCAACCAATGGCTTCCTCGCGCAACGCGCGAGCGATGGGGATAGAGGCGGCGCGCCATGCCGGCAGCAATCCGGCCAGCGTACCTGACGTGAGCAGCAGCACGAGCGCGCGCCAGCCGGCGTCAGGGCTCCACACGAAAAAGTCGAACGCCGAGGGCAAGCCGGGGAAGTCGCGCAGAATGCCATTGAGCCATTGAGCGGTGACCAATCCCAGCGCGAGGCCACCAATAATCCCAGCGCTGGTCAACAGCAGTCCTTCTAGGAAGACCTGCTGCAGCACGCCGATGCGCTGCGTACCGATAGCCCTCAACACCGCGATCTCACCGCGTCGCTCGTTCACCGACAACGTCACTAACGTGGCGACCAGCAGGAAGCCGATACCGAGACTGATCGCGCCAAGTACGAAGGCCAACTGACGGAAGTAGGAGAGCCGCTCTTCCACCTGACGAATCGCCGTCTCGGTGGAGATCGCCGTGACGCGAGGCTGCGTCGTGGCAATCCAGGCGCGCACCGCCTCCACCGACGCGGAATCACCCCGACGTGACTCGGCCATGGCCAGTGACATCCGGTCGCGAAAGCCTGGCCCCAGCAACTGACGCAGCAGGGCGAGGTCGAGCGCCATAACCGGCGTTTCGCCAGGCACGTAGATGAAGCGACCCATGCCGCTAATGACTACGCGGCTCGAACGGGCCGCCGTGCGTAACTGCGCATCGAGCCCCGACGAGATCGTGAGCGTGTCGCCGACGGCATGTCCCGCGCGCGTGAGAAAGGTCTGACTCACGACGATCCGTGGCAGCGGCGCCACCGCACTGGTATCAGCGGCCGAATCGGCGCGGGTGATGTCGGTGCCGGCTTCGAGCGTGTAGTCACCCTGTACCGCCTGCTCGAGTCCCATCGTAAAGGCCGAGGGGATCCGACTGCCGTTCAGGGTGAGCGTGGCACCGAGCGTCGGGCTGACGGCCTTGATGTCGGGGTTGGCACGTAAGGCGCGCACAATCGCGCTGGCTCCGTCAATGGTGGCCTCGCTGTCGAACGGCAACGTGCCCTTGGGCGATACGCGCAACTGATAGCCGCGCGTGAGTAGCAGCGAGCGGAACGACTCACTCATCCCGGTGGCCAGCATCACCATGTCGAGCAGCAGCGCGGCCGCGACCGCGATGCCGAGCATCGCAAGCGTGGTGCGGGCGGGATGTCGGCGTAGTGTGGCCCACGCCATCATGAAGCGCATGAGTCAGCGCCCCATGAGCGACAGCGGCGATGACTTCACGAGTCGCCAGCCGGCTGCGGCCCCGGAGCCGATGCCCAGCACGAGCGAGAGACCGGTGGCGAACGCGAAGATTTGCGGCGTGAGGAGCGCGAACACCAACGGCGTGCGATACAGCTGCTGGAAATGCGCGTTCACGAGCAGCGACGCGATCCAACCGATGCCAGCACCAAGCACGCTGCCGATGAGCGACACAATGGCGGCCTCGATCACGATCGCCCGCACCACGGTGGCGCGGGAGATTCCCATCAACCGGAGCGCCGCGATATCGCGGCGCCGTTCTTCCACGCTGAGCAGGAGCAGACAGAGCAGGAACACCGCACTGGCCACGACGGTGATGATGCCGATGGCGGTGTGAAAGCGTTCGACCACGCGGAAGGTGCGTGAACTCTGTACAGCCACGTCGCGTGACTTATGCGCGCGGAACCCGAAGGCCACATGGTTGATGCGCGCCAACGCCGAGTCGATCGACTGGCCTTCGCGGGTGCCGACGGCAAAGCGGTCCACCCGATCGTCGAGGTCGAGCAGCTGTTGCAGCTGATCGAGGTGCACCCGTACGCGGTACTCGCGGCGCGCCACCTCAGCCGGATCAGCCTTCCGCTCGTAGATCGCCGCGATCGTGGCGCTGTCGCCAGGCTCGCCGGGCCGAGCCGAGATCCGCACGCGTGCGCCGACGGCCAATCCGAGATCCTCGGCCATACGCGCGTCGATGGCGATGCCGCGTGGCGCGGTCGGAGGTTGCGCGGCCAGCGGCGACGCGGTGGCAAGCCCAAGCGCGATCGCGACGACGCCCCGCCGGATCGCCCTCACCGACGATCGCTCAACGAGCGGGCGACTTGCGCGATTTGGACTTGGGAGCGGCAGCGGACGGAAGCGAGCCAGGAGTGCCAAGAGCATCAGAAGAGCGTGGACCAGTCGAGGGCATCGCTTCCACCAATACCTGAGCGGCCAGATTGGGTCCCACGACCGGCTCGTTCATCCCAATTCGCAACGTGAGCGGTCCATCAAAGGGGGCGCGCGACACCATGGTGACCTCGGCGCCCGGCTGCAACGCGATTTCCGCGAGATAGCGCAGCAGCGACGGATTCTTGTCGCTCACACGCAGCATGCGCGCCGTTTCGCCCACCGGCAACTCGGCCAGCGTGCGGTGCGGCAGCTCTTCCATGACGCCGTCGACGGTGGGAATCGGTGCCCCGTGCGGATCGGCTTTCGGGTGCCCGAGCGCGGCCGCCATGCGCTCGATGAGATCGTCGGACGCGGCGTGCTCGAGGCGCTCCGCCTCGTCGTGCACGCGATCCCATGGATACCCGAGTACCCCCGTGAGATACGACTCCAGGATGCGATGTCGGCGAATCGTGCGCAGCGCCGCCTGCCGCCCGCGCGGCGTGAGCTGCACGCCGCGATACGGGACATGATCGAGGTAGCCCTGGGTGGCCAGCCGACGCACCATGCCGGTCACCGACGCCGGTGCCACGTCGAGCGCGTTGGCCACATCACTGGTAGCGGCCGCGCCGAATCGGCTCTCGAGCTCGTAGATCGCCTTGAGGTAATCCTCAACCGGCTCGGTCAGTGCCGGCGGAGGAGGAGCCGTGGGCGAAGCCGCGTCAGGCGCGTTCATGCGCAACGATCAGCGGGAGACGGCGCGCGCGGGACCCCCAGCGGGCCCTCGGACCATGAGCACGGGCACCATCGTCCGGTGGCGAACGCTATTCGCCGTCGTGCCATAGATCACGTCCTGAATGCCCTTGTGTCCATGCACCGCCATGGCGATCAGGTCACACTGCTCGCGATCGGCCGCAGCCACGATCTCGCCCGCAGGATCACCGCCGGCGAGGATCGACTCGGTCTCGAAGCCGTCTCCGCGCAGCGAGGCGCAGCAGCTTTCGATGTACTCGCGGTCCAGCCGCATCTCTTCCGATTCCCGCAGCTTGAGGGAGAGTTGGTTGCGCGCCGCCCAGCCATCGGCCACGTGGATCAGCACGATGGATGAGGAGCAGAGCTGCGCCAGCTGTCGCACATGGGCGAGGATGACCTGGTCGTACGCGGAGTGCTCAAGGGGCACGAGAATGCGACGGTACATCAGGCAATCCACCCGCGAATGGTTTGGAAGAGCAGCCAGATATTCAGTGTGGCAATGACGCCCGCCACGACGTACGCCGCAATGCGCAGTCCGACCGAATTCACGAACTGACCCATCTTTTCACGGTCGGAGGTGAAGCGCACGAGGGGGAACACGGCGAACGACAGCTGCAGCGACAGAATGACCTGACTGAAAATCAACAGCTTGGCCGTGCCCCTCTCCCCGTAAAGTACCGCCACGATCGCCGCCGGCACGATCGCGATGGCCCGCGTGATCAACCGACGCAGCCAGGGACGAATGCGGAGATTGAGGAATCCTTCCATCACGATCTGGCCGGCCAACGTCCCGGTCAGCGTGGAGTTCTGTCCCGAGGCCAGCAGTGCCAAGGCGAACACCGCGCTCGCGCCGGCCACACCCAACAGCGGTGTGAGCAGCTGGTAAGCGTCCTGAATCTCGGCGACTTCGGTGTTTCCGCTGGTGTGGAACGTCGCCGCGGCCACGATCAGGATGGCCGCGTTGATAAACAACGCGAAGCTGAGGGCGATGGTGGAATCGAGGAACGCAAAGCGTACCGCCTCGCGCTTCCCCTCCGCGGTTTCCTCGTACTTGCGCGTCTGCACGATGGACGAGTGCAGATACAAGTTGTGCGGCATCACCGTCGCCCCGAGAATGCCGATCGCGATGTAGAGCATCTCCGGGTTGGTGAAGATCTGCGTGGTCGGGATGAATCCCCGCGCCACGGCGCCCATGACCGGCTTCGCGATGAACAGCTCGAACAGGAAGCACCCGCCCACGACCGCGATGAGTGCGATCACGAGCGCCTCGAGCATGCGGAAGCCCTTGTTCTGCAGATAGAGCACGATCAGCACGTCGACCGCCGTAATGGCGATACCCACGGGCAGCGTGATCCCGAAGAGCAGATTCAGGGCGATGGCGGTGCCGATCACCTCGGCTAGGTCGCAGGCAGCGATGGCGATTTCACACAGCACCCAGAGGCCAAAGGCGACGGGTGGCGAATAGTGATCACGACAGGCCTGCGCGAGATCGCGGCCGGTCACGATGCCGAGCTTGGAGGCGAGGCCCTGCAGGAGCACGGCCATCAGATTCGACAGCAGGATCACCGACAGCAGCGTGTAGCCGAAGCGGGATCCACCGGCGAGATCGGTCGCCCAGTTGCCTGGGTCCATATATCCCACGGCCACCAGATATCCCGGCCCGGCAAAGGCCACCATTTTCCGGAACCAGGTGGCGCCATTCACGTCGACGGAGCGATGGACCTCGGCCAGCGAGGGGGCCAATCGCGCCCGACGCCAGCCGAGCTCCGGGGTGGGAGGCACCCCCGGGCCGGGCTCGTGTTTAGGCGGAGCGCTCAATTCAGTATTTCTAACATCCATACTTTAAAGTTAGGCTAACCTAACTTTCTTGGCAAGGCGAAGCGGCTCGGCACCTCGCCACGTCACCAGCCGGCGGCGGTTCCGTCGCGGCGCGGGTCGGCCACGCCGATCCGCTTGCCGTCTTTGCGCACGAACACGGCATGGACGCCACCAAAGCTGATATCGCGCACGCGACTGGCCGGCGAATAGCCGCGCGTGACGAGCGCCTGATACACGCTCGTGGAAAACCCCGGCTCAACTTCCACTTCCTTCGTCGTGCTGCTGGCGTGGATACGCGGCGCCGACAGGGCGACGGCGGGATCTTCCCCGAAGGCGAGCATACGGATCGTGACCTGCGTGATCGCCGGCTGGATGTACTGCGAGCCGGCCGCACCGACAACGAGACGTACCTTGTCGCCATCAAGAATCAGCGTCGGCGCCATGGTGGAGTTCGAGTAGCGGTTCGTGCCGCGCGTTTTGGCGTCGAAATTGCTGCCGCCGGAGTTCAGGAAGAAGCCGTCGGTGTACACGCCCGAGCCGAACAGCACGCCAACGGTCGTCGTGGCCGACACGGCGCTGCCGTCGCCGTCCACCACGGCGAGGTGCGACGTGAAGCTCTGGCCCTCGGCCACCGTCGTCGTGTCGCGCGGTGCGCTCTTCGCGGAACCCGTATGCAGGACCGTCGACGCCGGATATGGATTGAACTGTCCACAGTTGCCAGGCGCGGCGAGCGTATCGAAGGCCCACGGATTGCCGGCGACGGCCGTGTCGGGGAGCACGCCACCAACGAGTCCGGCGCGCGAACGCGCGAAGTCGGGATGCACGACGCCATGCGCCGGCACGCGTAGTGCCGCCGGGTCACCGCGATACGCACCGGCGTCGGCGTTCCCGATGCGCATGATGTCAGCGAGCTTCGCCACCGCCGCGCCATTCTCGGTGAAGGAACCCGCATCAGCCACACCAGCGGCATCGGCCATCTGCAACATCTCGAGTACCGGCGCGCCACCCATTGGCGGCGGCGCGCCAAGCAGCGTGTACCCGCGCCACATCGTGCAGAGCGGCCGCATCGCCGTGACGGGATAGGTATACATGTCGCGCACCGTAATCAGGCCGCCCTGCGCCTTCACCTTGGCCGACAACCGCTCGGCGATGCCGCCGTTGTAGAACACGGTGGCGCCTTCACTCGCGATGCGCTGCAGAGTCGCCGCCAGCTCCGGCTGCACGAGACGATCGCCGGGGCGCAGCGCCTCGCCACGCGGCATGAACCGCGCAGCCGCCAGCGAATCGGCCATCAGCTTGTCGCGCGACGACACGATGGTGCGGGCCAGCAACGGTGACACAATGAACCCGTCACGTGCCAATGCAATAGCGGGCGCCATCACCTGCGCCCGCGTGAGCCTGCCCCACTTGGTGTGTGCCTCGAGCACACCGGCCACCATGCCCGGCGTACCGGCAGCGCGTCCCGGACTACGGCCGCGGGAGCTGTCGGCCCGGGCCCACGCCGCGTCTTCCCCAGCTCGTGCATAGAACGACAAATGCTCGACGGTCTTCGTCTTCGCGTTGAAGTAGGTCATGGCGCCGCCACCGCCGAGCCCGGTCTGCGACACGTCGGTGACCGAGAGCGCGAAGGCGGTCGCGGCGAACGCGTCAATGGCATTGCCTCCCTGCGCGAGGATCGTGGCACCAGCGGCGGCGGCATCGGGATGCGAGGCGGCCACCATGCCGCGGTCGCTCTCGACGCGCTTCCCGGACATCGGCGCGACGGCAGCCGTCGGGCGCATGCAGCTCGCGACCAGCGCGGCAGCGAGCAGGATGGCCGTCGTGGCCACGGGACGAGCGGAGCGGTGAAGCGCGGAACGCGTCGGCAACGTCAAACCCTCTAGTGTGAGGCGGGTAGGCACAGTGGTGAAGCTACGGACTGACGAGCGTGAGCAGCTGCCGCACGATTCGTTCGGTGAGTCCCCAGACGATATGCTGCTCCACGCGAAAGGCCGGGAAGGTGGCGCGGTGACCGTTGATCTCCACCGCATATTCGGCCTGCGACTGGTCCTGCTGTAATTGCGCTAGCGGCACCCAGAACGTGGCCGCCACTTCTTCGCTGGGCGTGAGCGTCACGTCGGGTTCGACGATCGCGACAAACGGCCGGATGATGATCGGCGGCAGCGACGGATTGCGCGGCGCGAGATCATCGAGGCGACCAAGCATTCGCCCCTGCGTGAGATCGAGCGCGAGCTCTTCCCGCGTTTCCCGCACGGCGGTGACTTCAAGCGACGCATCACCGGGCTCGAGTCGGCCCCCGGGGAACGCCATATGGCCGCTCCACGGATCACGCGCCAATTCGGCGCGCTTGATGAACAACAATTCGGGCGTACCATCGACCACGCGCAAGACGGCGGACACCGCCGCCAGCCGCGACTCGGCCAGCGGTGACGCATCGACGGAGACGCGGCTCGCCAAACGTCTGGCGAGTCGCGACACGTCCGCGTGCTGGAGCGCCTGTTGCACGCGTTGATCGCGCGCGGAATCGCTCAGTCGGCCACCGCGCCGCCAGAGGCGACCCAATCACGGAAGCCCCCGGCCAGCGAGGCAACGTTCGTGTAGCCCATGTCGATCAGCGTACGCGCCGACAGGGCGGAGCGATTGCCGCTGGCGCACATGAGCACGACCTGTGCGTCACGGGGCACGCGCGATTCGATCTGACTCTCGAGGACGCCGCGCCCGATGTACTGGGCCGGTGCCGCGTGGCCAAGGTTCCACTCGTTCTGTTCACGGACGTCGATGAGCACCACCGGTTCACCGGCGGTGAGGCGGTCCTGCACTTCGCGCGCCGTGACTTCGGCGACGCTCGCCTTCGCTTCGGCGACGAGTTGCTGGGCGGTCTTCATAAGCATGCTCCGTAGTGAGTTATGACAAGCGCGGGACAGCGGTGGTATGCACGGACAACGTGCGTGCGTCGGCATCCAACGTCGCGATCGCGCCGAATGGCACCGTCCACTGATCAGCAATATGGCCCACCGGAATTCCCTGGAGCGTCGGGACCTGTAACGCGTCCGCCAGCTCCGTCACGATCGCCTCGACGGTGCGCGTGCCGTCATCGGTCGTATCGGGACAGTCGGTGCAGTGCCCGAAGGCCACGCCAACACAGCCGTCGAAGGCGCCCGCCAGCCGCAGCTGGGTGAGCATGCGATCGAGACGGTACGTGGCCTCGCCGACATCTTCGAGCACCACGATGGCGTCGCGACAGTTGACGGCCCACGGTGTGCCGCAGAGCGACGACACGAGCGCGAGGTTGCCGCCAACCAGTCGGCCGGTGACCCGGCCTCCGCGCACGACGCGCGCATCGGGCGCCGCACCACAGCTGTCGGTGCCGGCCTGCATCGCGCGCACGAGCGAGTCGCGCGAAACATCGGAGAGTGGGGCGCGGGCGGTGGGACCGTGGTAACTCACGAGACCGGCGTGCTGCCACGCGGCGTGGAGGGCCGTGATGTCGGAATACCCGAGCAACGCCTTCGGAAAGCGCTGCAGGAGTTCGACCGAAAGTCGCGGGAGCAAGCGTGCCGCGCCATAGCCGCCGCGCAGGCACCAGATGCCGTCGATGCCGTCGTCCTGCAACGCACTGACGAGATCGTCGCCGCGCTGCGCATCGTCGCCGGCGAAGTATCCGGTGCGGCGGAGGGCATGCGGACCGACCTGCACCTGCCACCCCAGCGACTCGGCCGTCGCGACGGCGCGCTCGAGCTCATGGGGCCCCTGCAGCGGTCCGGATGGCGAGATCATCGCGACCCGGGCGCCGGCGGTGAGCAGCGGCGGCAGCCGCAGGGCACGCGCGTGCGCCGCACCACGAGGTTCACCCTCGGGAAGATCGAAAGTACCAGCCGCCGCGACCATGTGTGAACGTATCGGTCGTGACTCGGGGGAGCAACGGAATTGTCCCGAGTCGTCCCGATGCGTGTGGAAGGCTGCCGCTGAGCGAGCCGAACAGCGAGTTTATCTTAGATAATGCCGAGTTTTCTCCTAGCTTTGCCGCCGATCTCGCTGGTGGGTGCCGCGTCGGCCGCCCTTGCCGCCGCGCCGTGGATGGCCGCTCCGCTCGTGTTGGCCAAGCGGCTCAAGACCACACCCAGCCTCGACGACATCGAGGTGGCGGCAACCACTGCCGCCCCGACCCCGCGAGTGAGCATTGTGCTCCCGGCCCGCAACGAGGCGCTCCACATTGCCGCGTGCATCCGCAGCATCCGCGCCTCGACCTGGCCTGACCTCGAGCTTATCGTCGTGGACGACCACTCCACCGACGGCACCGGCGATCTGGCGCGCGAGGCCGCCGGCGGCGATCCCCGGGTGACGATCGTAAACGCGCCGGACTTACCGGCGGGATGGTTCGGCAAGCAGTGGGCCTGCCAGTCGGGCGCCGCGCATGCCACGGGATCGCTGTTGCTCTTCACCGACGCCGACACCCGCCATGCCCCCGACCTTGTGGGGCGCACGGTCCGCATGCGCGAGCGGCGAGGGGCCGAGCTGTTGTCGGTGGCGGGACATCAGGAGATGGGCACGGTGTGGGAGCGCGCCGTCCAGCCGTCGGTGTTCACGCTGATACTCACGCGGTATGGCGGGTCGGATGCGATTGAACGGGCCACCAAGCCGCGCGACGTGGTGGCCAACGGCCAATGCTTCATGATGTCGCGGCGCGTGTACGACGCCATCGGCGGCCATGAGCCGGTGCGCGGGTACGTGGTGGAAGATGTGATGATGGCGCAGGCGATTCAGGCGCGTGGCGACCGCGTGTCGCTGGCGCTGGGGATCGGCCAGCTGAGCACGCGGATGTACGACGGCTTGGACAGCCTGATGAAAGGCTGGGGCAAGAATATGTACGCCGGTGGACGCCACGCGATGTGGTGGGGCGCGATCGGACAGCGGCTCTACCCCCTCTTCCTGCTGGCGTTTCCCCTCGGCGTGCTGTTGCCCTTCATAGCGCTGGCAGCGTGCGTGGCGGCCATGCTGCTGGGCGGCGCGGTGAGCACGGGGCTGCTGCTGTGGAGCGCCGCCGCGAGCACAGCGATCCTGACGTCATTCGCGGCGGCGAACCGGCTTAATGGTGATCCGATTCGCCGCGCGCTGCTCGCCCCGCTGGGCGGGGCGATCGTGCTGGCGATCTGCGTGTCGGCGATCGCGCGCGGCAACAACGTGCGGTGGAAAGACCGCGGGTACGTATCGCAATAGCGGCTCACGCAGTAGCGCGTACGCTACTGCGTGAGCCGCTCCGCGCGCTCAACATAGGCCGCGCGCAAGCGCTGCGTGATCGGACCACACTCGCCGCGACCGACGGTATGCTCGTCGATCGTGGTGACCGGCAGGATGAAGCTGGTGGCGCTGCTCATGAAACACTCGTCGGCCGCCTTCGCCTGCGTGACCGTGAAGGCGCGTTCGCGCACCGGTACGCCGGCGGCGTGCGCCAGTTCGAGGACCACGTCGCGCGTGATGCCCGCCAGAATGTCGCTCGAGAGCGGCCGCGTCTGCACCACGCCATCAGTCACGATCCACAGGTTACTGGAACCGCCTTCAGTCACGAGACCGTCTTCGTGCATCATGGCTTCGAAGGCCCCACCGGCGCGCGCCGCCTGCTTGGCCAGCACTTGCGCCAGCATGCTGGTGCTCTTGATGTCACACCGGTTCCAGCGCATATCCGGCACCACCAGCAGTCGCACGCCCGAGGCATTCGGATCGGCGCGTAACAGCTTCGGGCGCGCGTACGCGAACATCGTGGGCGTTACCGTGGCCGGGAACGGAAAATCACGCTCGGCGACGCCGCGCGTGACTTGCAGGTACACGAGTCCTTCGTCGACGCCGTTGTCGGTGGCCAGCTGCTGCATGACTCCGAGCCACTCGGCCGCCGACTGCCGGTTCGGGATACCGATCGCGGCCAACGAGCGCCCCAGTCGCACGAGATGCCGGTCAGCGTCGAGCAGCTTGCCATGCAACACGGCCGCGACTTCGTACACGCCGTCGCCAAACAGCAGGCCGCGATCGAAGATGGAGACGTGTGCGTCCTGTTCCGCGACGAACGATCCGTTAAGCCAGCAGACGGGCATGGGAAGACGTGCGATGAGGAAGAAGGGAGACGGGTCGCGCGCGGCGGCGATACCCCCGATATCCAAGATAGCCACGCCGACTGCCACGCGCTGCGAAGACACTGCCGGCGCACTTCTGGTGACACACCGTCGCGCCGATGATCCCACTGTCGGGGCGTGCTCACACTCCGCGCCGCCGCCCAACTCCTTGCGCAAGCCGACTCCCGCCAGTCGCTGCGCCCGATCGCCCACGCTCTGGGCTTCACCGCGACACCCACCGCGCTCGACGCCAACGCGCGTGAACGATTGCACATCGACGCGCTGACCACCAGCGCCGAGCTGATGCGTGGTGTGGGCTCGTTGCGATTGCTCTGCGCCGAACTGGCGCCTCCCACCGATCTCGCCGGCGCCGCCGATCCGCGCGAACTCACGAAGCGGCTCGCGGCCACGATGCTGCAGCAGGCCCCGGCCCGACACTGGTGCCTCATCACGCTCGACGCGCGCCAGCGCGCGCTGTGCATCGCCACGGTGTGCGCGCACAGCAGCGGGGCGCGGGTAGCCGCCCTTCGGATCGATCGCACGCGCGTGGTCGACTCCGACGCCGACACGCTCCGCACGCTCGCCGCCGTGTCGGAGCCGGACGCGCTGCTGCGTCATGCGCGCTTCACCGACATTCTGCGACGCGAAGCGTTGTCCACTCGCTTTTACGGCATTTTAGAGCGTGCCGTGAGCACACTCGCCACCGACGTATCGGGACCGACGGCACAGAGCGCGCTCCCCGCCGAACGACGCGAGCTCGCGCTGCTGTGCACCAGTCGGTGTTTGTTTCTGGCGTTTCTGGAAGCCAAGGGATGGCTCGACCATCGCCTCGATTTTCTGCTGCATCACACCACCGCGCAGCTCGAAGCAGGCGGTCAGCTGCATCAGCGACTGCTGCGTCCCTTGTTCTTCGGCACACTGAACACCCCGCGCCGTGACCGCGCACCGGCGGCCCGTCGGTTCGGCGCCGTGCCGTTTCTCAACGGCGGGCTGTTCTCCCCAACGCCACTTGAAAAGCGCCACCGCACGCTGCGTTTCAGCGATGATGCCATCGCCCATCTGGTCGGATCGGTGCTCGACCGGCATCGCTTCACCGCGCACGAGGACTCCGCCGGTTGGTCGGAAGCAGCCGTTGATCCGGAAATGCTCGGGCGGGCCTTCGAATCGCTCATGGCCACCGAGGAACGCCGGCGCTCGGGCTCGTTCTACACCCCCCCCGCCCTCGTGGACCAAGTCGTTCGCGACGCCGTGTTCACCACCCTCCCCGACCTCCCTCCCGATGCGCTCGATGACACGAATGCGCCGCTCCTGCTTGCTCCCGCCACCCATGCCGCGCTGCACCGGCTGCGCCTGCTCGATCCCGCATGCGGATCAGGGGCCTTTCTGGTGCACACGCTCGAGCGCCTCAGCACGATCCACCGACGCGTACAACTCGCCACGGGCGCGCCCGCTACGCCCGACGCGCATCGCATCCGACGACAGATCCTCACGCACTGCGTCTTCGGCGTGGATCGCAATCCGGTCGCTGTCTGGCTGTGCGAACTGCGCCTCTGGCTGTCGGTGGTCATCGAGTGCGCGGAAACCGATATCACCCGCGTGCCGCCGTTGCCCAATCTGGATCATCACATCCGTGTGGGCGACTCGCTCGCCGGCGGCAACTTCCGATTCGCCCCAGCCAGCGCCCGCGCCCTGACCGCACTGCGCGAGCGCTACACCCGGGCCAGCGGCCCACGCAAGCAGTCCATCGCGCTCGCCCTGCAGCGGGAAGAACGACAGCGTGCGATGGCCGCCCTCGCCACGCAACGCGACGCGCTCCGCGCCGAACGCGCCGCGCTCCTGCGCATGCTCCGTGCACGCGATCTCTTCGGACACCGACGCACCCCCACGCGCGACGATCACGCCAAACTGGAGGCCCTGCGGGCGCAGTGCCGCGAGCTCTCAGCGACCCGCACCAAGCTCGCCGACGGCGGCGCGCTGCCGTTTCGCTTTCTCACCACGTTCGCCGACGTGGCCGCGGCCGGCGGCTTCGATCTGCTCATCGGCAATCCCCCCTGGGTCCGACCGCACGCCCTCGTCCCGCGTGAGCGCGAACAGCTGCGCCGCGAGTTCCGCAGCATGCGCGCCGCCCCCTGGCGCGCCGGGGCCGCCCGCGCCGGGGCCGGCGTGGGCTTCGCGTCACAGCCGGACCTGGCCGTGGCCTTCATCGAACGGAGCCTCGAACTG
>Ga0114970_10001339_pt1 | contig 18379 bp, 15 predicted proteins | sample M_140205_XF_Meta_FD_87030 | JGI IMG/M metagenome (GOLD analysis project Ga0114970, IMG submission 87030) | Freshwater microbial communities from Lake Montjoie, Canada to study carbon cycling - M_140205_XF_MetaG | ecosystem: Environmental > Aquatic > Freshwater > Lake | place: Lake Montjoie... | reverse complement strand
TCTGTGGATCAAAAGCCTCGCCTTCGGTTCCATATTTTTCCAAACCAATTCGGGTAACAATTGAATTGAGTTGATCGGCAACAGCTTTAAAGCCACCCGTGAGTTCGCCATGTTGTTCCGCGCGATCTACGTCGTCTAAAAGCGCAAGTAGTTCGGTAAGAACCGCGCCGATTGCCATTTCATGCGCCAGCGAACGATCGCGTTCTACGCGCTTGCGATAGTTGGCATATTCAGCTTGAAGTCGCTGTAAATCACTAGTTAATGTAGCTACCGGATCAGTTACCTGATCCGGCGCTACATCTTCAACTACTGATTCTTCTGTAACCGAAGTTTCTTCGGTCATTACGCTTCTTCTACCACTTCAGCGTCTTCAACACCATCTTCATTTGGAGTTGATTCGCCTTCAGCAGCTGCGCCTGCATACAACGCAGCGCCAAGAGCTTGGCTAACAGTTGCAACCTTTTCAGTTGCTGACTTAATCATTTCGTAGTTTGAACCACCAAGTGCGGTTTTCAACTCAACAAGTGCGGCTTCAGTTTCTGTTTTCTTCTCAAGGGCATCACCTGTCGACAACTTCTCTTCGTTGTCTTTAATGAACTTCTCGGTTGAGTAAAGAAGTGAATCACCCGCGTTGCGAATCTCAGCTTCTTCTTTGCGCTGACGATCTTCTTCAGCATGGGATTCCGCATCCGCCATCATGCGTTCAATCTCTTCTTTAGAAAGTGCGGAGCCACCTGTAATGGTCATGCTCTGTTCTTTTCCAGTTCCAAGATCTTTTGCAGATACGTGAACGATTCCATTTGCATCGATGTCGAAAGTAACTTCGATTTGTGGAATTCCACGTGGTGCAGGTGGCAGACCGGTTAGTTCGAACATGCCAAGTTTCTTGTTATAAGCGGCCATTTCGCGCTCACCTTGGTATGCCTGAATCTGTACTGCTGGCTGATTGTCATCTGCAGTTGTAAAGACTTCGCTGCGCTTTGTAGGAATAGTTGTATTGCGTTCGATTAACTTAGTCATAACGCCACCCTTAGTTTCAATACCAAGAGATAGTGGTGTCACATCAAGTAATAGAACATCTTTAACTTCACCCTTTAGAACACCTGCTTGAAGTGATGCACCAACGGCCACAACTTCATCAGGGTTTACGCCCTTGTTTGGCTCTTTTCCACCAGTTAATTCCTTTACAAGATCTACAACAGCTGGCATACGTGTTGATCCACCAACAAGTACAACTGATTCGATTTTATTAATTGGAATTCCAGCATCTTTTAGAACTGCTTGGAAAGGCTTCTTGCAACGTTCTAGCAATGCAGAAGTTAACTGTTGGAACTGTGCGCGAGTAATTGTTTCATCAAGGAATAGTGGGTTCTTTTCAGCATCCACAGTGATGTAAGGCAAGTTAATTGATGCGGATTGTGAAGATGAAAGTTCGATCTTTGCTTTTTCAGCAGCTTCACGAATACGTTGCATCGCCATCTTGTCTTTAGTTAAATCAATTCCATTTTGTGAACCAAAAGTTGTAACTAGGTGATCAACTAGTGCTTGATCCCAGTCATCGCCACCAAGGTGGTTGTCACCATTAGTTGCTTTAACTTCTACAACACCGTCACCAATTTCTAGAAGTGAAACGTCAAATGTTCCACCGCCAAGGTCGAAGACAAGAATTGTTTGTTCTTTGTCGGCCTTATCAAGACCATATGCGAGCGCAGCTGCAGTTGGTTCGTTGATAATGCGTAAAACGTTTAGGCCAGCAATTTCACCAGCTTCTTTAGTTGCCTGACGTTGTGCGTCATTGAAATATGCGGGAACAGTAATAACTGCATCGGTGACTGTTTCACCAAGGTATGACTCTGCATCGCGTTTTAGCTTTTGCAAAACACGTGCTGAAATTTCTTGTGGCGTGTATTTCTTGCCATCAATATCGGTAGTCCAGCTAGTGCCCATGTGGCGCTTTACTGAACGAATAGTGCGATCAACGTTTGTTACTGACTGGCGCTTGGCCACTTCACCAACAAGTACTTCGCCATTTTTTGCGAAAGCGACGATCGACGGGGTCGTACGGGCGCCTTCGGCGTTGGCGATAACGGTGGGTTCTCCACCTTCCAAGACAGATACGCAACTGTTAGTGGTACCTAGGTCGATTCCAACTGCTCTAGCCATGTTTGTGGTGCTCCTTTTATCTTCGCTCGAGCCTGATTTAGGGTCGAGGACCGCTTGAAACCTGAGCCAATCATACCCAAAAGGTTGAGTCGTAGCGACTCAGGTTTGCTACTAAGGGAACCGCTGGCCCCCGCCACTTATTCCCGTTCTGCCTCAGGTTCGCGGTTAACCTTTCCCCATGAACCTGACTCTTGCCGCGCTTTCATATGGAATCACCGTCTTTGCCCTTGGCCTTGTAGCTGTGCGAGTTCGGCAGTTGCTAGCAATCTATAAAAAAGGTGCAGCCGATCCCACACGTGGTGAACATAAAGGCACGCGTCTGCGTATGGCCTTTCGCGAAATCTTTGGCCACACCAAGATGTTTAATTTCACGGTTGTTGGTTTTGCCCACTGGTTTGTCATGGTCGGCTTCGTTGTTTTGTTTGGAACTTTAGTCACCGCGTATGGTCAATTAATTAATCCGCGCTTTGCATTGCCGATCATTGGTCATTTCTGGGTTTATGAATACATCACCGAATTGATTGCTTGGGCAACTGGTATCGGAATCGTTACTTTAATTGGGATTCGTCAAGTAACACGTCTTCGTAACAAGCGCTCACGTTTTTATGGCAGCGGAATGCTTAAGGCGTATTACGTTGAATTCACAATCTTGCTTATTGTTTTTTGTGTTGTTGCCCTGCGCGGACTCGAAGGTGCACTCTCTGAAGAAACCGCCTGGAATCGTCACTTTGTAACTACTTGGTTTGTAGCAAAGATCTTTAAAGCTTGGACTCTGCCTGAAATTATTTCTGCGATTCAATTAGTTGCCGCAATCAAAATCATCGGCTCGATGACCTGGTTCATTGTTATCGCAAGTAACTTAACAATGGGTGTTGCTTGGCACCGTTTCTTGGCGCCGTTTAATATTTTCTTCCGTCGAAATGCTGATGGAAAATCATCACTTGGACCACTTCCTGAAATGTTGTCTCATGGGGAAGTTGTTAACTTTGAAGATCCAAAAGATGACGATGTCTTTGGTTTAGGCACACGCGCCGACATTACCTGGAAGGGTTTGTTGGACATGACTTCATGTACCGAGTGCGGACGTTGCCAATCACAGTGCCCGGCTTGGCATACCGAAAAACCATTGTCTCCCAAGCTTTTAATCATGGCTATGCGCGATCACGCTTTTGCTAAGACAGTTGAAACTGAAAATATGGTGGGCGAAAACGCAGCTATTACTTCAGATATTTTGTGGTCTTGTACATCTTGTGGTGCATGCGTGAATGAATGTCCAGTTGATATCGAACACATCGACCACATTGTAAATATGCGTCGCTACCAAGTAATGGTTGAGTCAGATTTTCCAAGTGAACTTGGTGGAACTTTCCGTAACTTAGAACAATCTGGAAATCCATGGGGTGCAAATAAGAATGATCGCGAAGCTTGGATTGCTGAGTGTGATTTCCCAATTAAAGTTGTAGAAGGTGTTTTGCCTGATGAAGTTGAATATCTATTCTGGGTTGGTTGCGCAGGTGCATACGATGAACGTGCACGCAAGACCACTAAAGCAGTTGCTGAACTTTTGTACATGGCTGGCGTTGAATTTGCTGTTCTTGGTAAGAAAGAAACTTGTACTGGAGATCCAGCCCGACGTGCTGGTAATGAATTCTTGTATCAAATCATGGCCGCTGAAAATATTGAAACTTTCAAGGAAGTTTTTGCTGATCGGCCAAAGGGTAAGAAGAAAGTTGTTGTTACGTGCCCTCACTGCTTTACAACTATCGGTCGCGATTATGCACAAAGTGGTTTTGAACTTGAAATGGTCCATCACACTCAATTACTTAATCAACTAGTGCGTGAAAAGAAATTGCTTCCAATCAAGATGAGTCATACTGCAATGACGTATCACGATCCTTGCTACCTGGGTCGTCACAATGAAATTTATCAACCACCGCGTGAAATTCTTGAAGCAACTGGTGCACAGATCACTGAGATGCCACGTAATAAAGAACGCTCATTTTGTTGCGGCGCAGGTGGTGGACGTATGTGGATGGAAGAAAAACTTGGAACCCGCATTAATTTAAATCGCGTTGATGAAGCGATTGGCACTGGCGCACAAGAGTTAGCTGTTGCCTGTCCTTTCTGCCGCGTCATGACAACCGATGGAATGAGCTCTCGCGAGTCAGCCATGGAGGTTCTAGACGTAGCTCAAGTGTTGCTCCGCTCAGTTAAGGGGTAAATCTGAGTCCATTCTCAGGAATCTCCCAGATGGTGGGAGCATTGTTGAGCCATGACCACAACAGCAGAAAAGACAATGCAGCGCATCCTCGTCGTTGACGATGAGGCAAGTATCAGCGAGTTAATTTCTACCTCGCTGCGATTCGTAGGCTTTGACGTGCGCACCGCAGCTAATGGCGCACAAGCGTTAGCAATGGCGGAAGATTTTAGGCCGCATGCAATGGTTCTAGATGTCATGTTGCCTGATCTTGATGGTTTTGAAGTCTGTAAGAAAATCCGTAACGAAGGTGTTGATACTGGAGTTTTATTCTTAACAGCTAAAGATGGCATGGAAGATAAAGTCAAAGGTTTAACTCTTGGTGGCGATGACTACATGACAAAGCCATTTTCACTTGAAGAGTTGGTTGCACGTTTGCGCGCGCTTCTCCGTCGCACAGGCGTGGATCACATTGAAATAGATGATGAAAAGATGCGCTTTGCCGATCTTGAACTCGATGAAGCTACGCATGAAGTTCGCCGTGCAGGCAACTTACTTGATCTATCTCCAACAGAGTTCGCGTTAATTCGTTACTTAATTATTAACGCTGATCGCGTTGTCTCTAAGTCACAGATCCTTGATCATGTGTGGCAATATGACTTCCGTGGAGATGCAGGAATTGTTGAAACTTATATCTCCTATCTACGCAAGAAAATTGATGCTTTCGATCCGCCACTTATCCATACAGTGCGTGGGGTTGGCTATCGCTTACGAATGCCAGCTAAGTAAAACTGAATGAATTCACCCCTTCGCAATTGGTCACTACGTAACCGTTTAACGGTTGGGGTGTTGATTCTTTCGGCGCTGGGATTTATTGGTGGTGGCCTAGTAGTTCAAACTTCTTTGCGTGGGTATTTGATTGGTCAGATTGACGAACAGCTCACAAGCGTTATTGGTGGCACATCGCAACGTCTTAATGCTGCAGGAATTATTAATGACGATGAAGTTAACCCTGGTGAATCAGGCGAAGAAAATGAAAATGGGCGAATGAGTGCCCAAAACAAAGCAGTTACACCGCTTAATCGAATTCCAACATCAATTTCAGTTTCACTCTTAGATAGCAATGGTGCATTCGTTGGAGGAATCGGTGGCGATTTAAACACCAATAGAATCGCAGATTTCATTGTTGGTTGGACACCACAAGAGATTGCAATGTTGGGTGATAGGCCATTTACCCTGCGAACCCAAGGGGAAGATTTTCGTTTAGTTACACAGGTTTTGCCATCTGCTGCCGGATCAGTTGTGGTTGCCCAGTCACTGGCTGATTTTGATAAGACTACGCATAAAGTTGCGCGCGCACTTTTAATTATCGGTTTTATTGTTTTGCTACTTATAGGTTTTGCAGCTCGCCAAGTTATTAAGCTCAGTATGAAACCTCTTGAAGATGTTGAAGCGACTGCAGAGAAGATCGCAGCAGGTGATCTATCTGCACGCCTTGATAACTTTGAACCCGATACCGAAGTTGGTCGTTTAAGTACGTCACTTAACACAATGCTTGAGCGAATTGAAGAGTCATTCGCTGTGCGAACCGAGAGTGAAGAAAAACTCCGTCGATTCGTTGCCGATGCCAGCCACGAACTTCGGACACCGCTTACATCTATTCGCGGTTTTGCCGAACTACATCGACAAGGCGCAGTACCTGATGGTGAGAAAACTAAAGAACTACTTGGAAGAATTGAAAAAGAGTCAATCCGCATGGGTGCATTGGTTGAAGATCTATTGCTTCTGGCGCGCCTTGATCAATCGCGTGCGATTGAATCTAAGCCCGTTGATATTGCACATTTAATTAAAGAAACTGTTGCATCGGCATCAGCAGCTGGACCAGATCATCTGATTAATGTTCAAATGCCGAAAGAGTTATTCGTACTTGGGGATTCGGATCGTATTTATCAAGTCTTTACAAATTTATTGGCAAATGCACGTGTACACACACCAGCTGGTACTTCTATTCAAGTGATTGCGCGTCAAGAAGAAGATGGCGTGTATGTCTCTGTCGCCGATAATGGCCCAGGATTAAGTGAGGCCGATCAAAAGCGAATCTTTGAACGATTCTTTCGTGCTGATCCTTCACGCCAACGCCTTAGCCAAGAGGGCAGCGGTTTAGGTTTATCTATTGTTGATTCAGTAATGCAGGCACATGGCGGCAAGGTTGGCGTTGGCTCTAAACCAGGCCAAGGAACGGTATTTACGCTGTTTTTCCCAACAGAAAAAGCTTAGTTCAACGATTCCATTGCTTTAAGAACGGCAATGCGTTCTTGAATTGGTGGATGGGTTGAAAATAACTTTGAAACAGCTTTTGCATCTAAGGGTGACTCAATCCAAATATGTGCAATTGAATTTGATTTCTGCCGAACAACTGTCGAATCCTGTGCAAGAACTTCTAACGCACTTCGAAGCCCGGCTGGGTTTCGTGTAAATGCTACGGCAGTTGCATCGGCTAATGATTCACGCTTTCTGGAAATTGCAGATTTTAAAAGCATCGCCGCAAGTGGTGCCAAAATTAAAATGAGAAGTGAGAAAACTAAAGCTAGTGGATTAGCGTTGTTGTCACGATCGCGACTTCGCCCACCGCCGAACCACATCATCCGTGTCAGCATATCGCTCAAAATTGCTATCGCCCCGGCTGTAGTAGCAGCCACCGCGGAAACTAAAGTGTCGCGGTTAGCAACGTGCGCCATCTCGTGTGCAATCACTCCTTGAAGTTGATCGCGATCCATTACATCTAAAATCCCAGTCGTAAATGCAATTAATGCATGTTCTTGATTTCGACCTGTCGCAAAAGCATTTGGTGCACTATCAATAACGATTGCAACTTTTGGCATGGGTAGGCCACTTGCAATCGTTACTTCTTGGATCAAATTAAATAATTTTGGGTTATCTGATTCCTGGATTAACTTTGCGCCAGTCATTGTTAAAACTAATTTGTCCGAGCCGTAATACGAACCCCAAACAGAAACCAGCGCAATACCTACGGCTATCGGAACAATTGCAGTTGTTGATTGGCCAAAGTAAGTAAGGGCGGCAAAAGCCACAAGCCAAACAAGTACGCCCATACCAATGAGCAAACCGATTGTCTTGCGGCGATTAGCTGCCTGCGCAGTTCTAAAGTTCATTAAAACTTAACGTTCGGAGCTTTGCGATCTTGTGGATCTTCAACTTCGTAAAATTCGCGCTCGGTAACTTTTGCAAAACCTGCAAAGAAGTTAGTTGGCACTGTTTTTACTGCTGTGTTGAGCGAGCGCACATTGTCGTTATAAAACTGACGGCTAAATGCAACTTTGTTTTCTGTAGTTGCTAGCTCTTCTTGTAATGACATGAAGTTTGCCGACGCCTTTAAATCTGGATAAGCCTCAGCGACTGCTAGTAATCCGCGCAACGCTTGTGTCAGCATTCCATCTGCAGCTGCAGTGTCAGCAACAGTCGTTGCGGTAGTTGCCTTTGCACGTGCAGTGACTACTGCATCAAAAGTAGACTGTTCGTGCTTTGCATATCCCTTAACTGTTTCTACTAAGTTGGGGATTAAATCTGCACGTCGCTTCAGCTGAACTTCAATCTGTGCCCACGCTTCGTTAACTGAAATATTTAAACGAATAAGGCGGTTGTACTGAGCCACGAAAAATACGGCGATTAATGCGATGACACCAAGAATTACGATTATTTCCATACCTAATTAAACCGCGTTTTAAGCAGTTTCATTCCTGGAGATTTACTGAATTTTTGATTTATGGAAGTTTAAGAATGAGCGTGAAGGCGTTGGTCCGCGCTGTCCTTGGTATCTAGAACCGTATTTTTGGCTGCCGTAAGGGTGCTCGGCTGGAGATGAAAGTTTGATCAAGCACAGCTGACCAATCTTCATTCCTGGAAAGAGTTTGACGGGCAAGTTGGCAACGTTTGAAAGCTCTAACGTGATGTGGCCGCTAAAGCCTGGGTCGATAAATCCTGCAGTTGAGTGAGTTAGTAAACCAAGTCGACCCAATGATGATTTACCTTCTAAGCGCCCTGCAATGTCATCGGGCAAAGTAATAACTTCGTAGGTGCTTGCTAAAACAAACTCACCTGGGTGCAAAATAAAGGGTTCATCGCCTTCTGCAATAACTTCACGGGTTAACTCTGGTTGCTCAGTCGAAGGATCAATGACGCTGTACTTGTGATTTTCAAATACTCGGAAAAATTTATCAAGGCGAACATCTACCGATGATGGCTGGATCATCCCTTCGTGGAATGGCTCGCAGCCGACGCGGCCTGCGTTGATTTCGGCGAGAATGTCGCGATCACTTAGTAGCACGCTTGGAACCCTATCTTGGATTGGTGGCGCATTTGGGCAACGAAATACGCCTAACAGGGTTGCATAAGTTACTGGCGGGTAGCACTATTTGCCCATGAGCCATTACACAGCCAACCTGCGCGATATCGAATTCTGCCTCTTTGACCTACTTGGACGCGAGAAAGTCATGGGTGCCTCTTTATATAAAGATGTTGATCGTGACACCGCAATGGGCATGTTGGAAGAAATGAAGCGATTGTGCGAAAACGATCTTGCTGCATCTTTTGTTGAAGGCGATCGAATGGGAACAGATTTTAATAAAGCAACAGGTGATGTGAAGTTGCCTGCAAGTTTTATTAAGTCATACCAATCCTATGTCGACGGAGAATGGTGGCGTCTTGATGCGCCTGTTGAACTTGGTGGAATGAAAGTTCCGCCATCGGTTCGTTGGGCAATCGCTGAAATGGTTTTGGGTTCTAATCCTGCAATTCATATCTATGCATCTGGTTATGCATTTGCCCAGGTTGCATATGTCTTAGGAACCGAAGAACAAAAACATTTAGCAAAGTTAATGGTTGAAAAACACTGGGGCGCAACTATGCAGTTGACCGAACCAGATGCAGGCTCAGATGTTGGTGCAGGTCGCAGCAAGGCTGTGCAGCAAGCTGATGGTTCGTGGCATATCACCGGAACAAAACGCTTTATTACTTCAGGTGATGCTGATCTGTACGAAAACATTATTCACTTTGTACTTGCGCGTCGCGAAGGCGGCGGACCAGGCACAAAAGGCCTTTCATTATTTTTAATTCCTAAGTTTATGTTTGATCCTAAAACTGGTGAGCTTGGAAAGCGCAACGGGGTGTATGTAACTAACGTTGAACATAAGATGGGCTTAAATGTTTCATCTACCTGTGAAATTAATTTGGGTGAAAAAGAACCTGCAGTTGGTTACTTGCTCGGGGACGTGCATGAAGGTATTGCACAAATGTTTAAGGTAATTGAGTTTGCCCGCATGATGGTTGGAACTAAGGCGATTGCAACACTTTCTGCGGGTTACCAGCAGGCACTTGCATATGCCAAGGTGCGTATTCAAGGCGGAGATATGAAAGTAATGAACGACAAAGCTTCCCCGCGTGTATCGATTATTCATCACCCTGATGTGCGCCGTTCTTTAATGGTCCAAAAGTCTTATTCAGAAGGCATGCGCGCCCTTGTCTTGTACACCGCATCTATTCAAGATGAAATCGAACTTGCTGAAGCGGCTGGCGATAAAGATCGCACCGCCGACATGATTGCACTTAACGATTTGTTGCTACCAATTGTTAAGGGTTACGGATCAGAAAAATCTTGGACTTTGCTTGGTACCGAATCACTTCAGACATTTGGTGGTTCTGGATTTACGCAGGATTGGCCACTAGAACAGTATGTTCGCGATGCAAAGATTGATACTTTGTATGAAGGTACTACCGCGATTCAAGGTCTTGATTTCTTCTTCCGAAAAATTGTTAAAGATGGTGGACGCGCGCTGGGTCTGCTTGGAAAAGAGATTCAAAAGTTTGCTGAATCTGGTGGTGCTAACGCTGAAGAGAAAACCGCACTACTCAAAGCTCTTGGTGATTTAAATGCAATCGTTGCTGTACTAGTGGGCCATGCAATGGAATCACAAAGCGATGCGGCAAAGATCTATCAGGTTGGGTTAAATACCTCTCGTTGCTTGATGGCGGTTGGCGACATTATTACTTCTTGGTTGTTGTTGCGCCAAGCAGATATCGCAGTTGAAAAACTTCCAGCTGCGACTGGTAAAGACAAGGATTTCTATACCGGCAAGATTGCTTCGGCATCGTTTTTCATTAAGAACTACCTTCCACACATCACTGCTGATCGCATTATTGTTGAAGCAACCGATGGCGCAATCATGGATTTGCCAGAAAGCGCCTTCTAGACCGCTATCCTTGCCGGATGCTTACGCGCTATAAAGGCGAAATACTTACCTTACTTGGCGCTGTCTTTTTTTCATTTAATGGTGTTGTGGCTAAATTAGTTTTAACATCAGGTCTTTCATCTATGCGTTTAACCCAGGTGCGCTGTGGCGGGGCATTTATATTTCTTGGTCTTTATATTTTCTTACGTTATCGCGATAAGTTGAATGCAAAAAGAGAAGACCTACCCCTGCTTTTTGCTTATGGAATCATTGGATTTTTGCTTGTCCAGGCGCTGTATTTCGTTGCAATTGCTAGATTAAACGTCTCTGTTGCTTTGATTTTGGAGTTCACCGCACCTATTTGGATTGTGTTGTGGCTGCGCTTTGTAAAGCACAAAGTAGTTCCACGGTTAATGTGGGTGGCAATCTTTTTAGCTTTTGGTGGCCTGGTTCTTATTGCCCAAGTATGGAAAGGCAGAACATTAGATCCCATTGGTGTTGCTGCGGCCTTACTAGATGGAATTGTTTTAGCGGCATTTTTCTTGCTTGGTGAAAAACTCACAGCTAAACGCGATGTTGAATCGCTGATGGTTTATGGCTTTGGTTTTGCTTCCCTTGGCTTAGCAATTGCAATGCCTTTGTGGTCATACCCAACCGAAATCTTTACGCAGTCAATGAATCTGCAAGGTCGTTTTGCCGCTTACAACATGCCGGGTTGGGTATTAATTGCGTGGGTAATTATTATGGGAACCATAGTTCCCTATTTGTTAGTAGTTAAAGGTTTGAAATTACTTTCTGCGTCAACAAGTAGCGTAATGGGGATGGCTGAGCCCGTCTTAGCTGGAGTATTTGCTTGGATCTGGTTATCTGAAACATGGAACTTCATGCAACTAGTTGGTGGAGTAACCGTAATTATTGGAATTATCTTGGCCGATAAAGCACGTTCAGCTGCGCATTAATTACGCGCCAAAAACCACGCCGTCAGTAGGTGGTGCTTCACGTTGTTGAGTCCAGTCTGTTCCGCCGCCTGGGTTTTGTGGCATGTCATAGAAACGTGCGTAGTGAAGTTGGGCAGAAACTGTAATTGTCTTTGTAGGTCCATTACGGTGCTTAGCTATAATCAAATCCGCTTCTCCGGTACGGTTTTGTGAGTCATACATGTCATCACGGTGCAGCAAGATAACCATGTCAGCATCTTGTTCGATGGAACCTGATTCACGTAGATCTGACAGCATTGGCTTTTTGTCGCTTCGCTGTTCAGGAGAACGGTTGAGCTGTGAGATAGCAATAACCGGGATATTGAGCTCTTTTGCCATCAATTTGAGGTGGCGAGAGAACTCGGAAACTTCTTGTTGACGGTTTTCGACGCGCTTACCTGATGACATCAACTGCAAGTAGTCGATAACAATTAACTTTAAATCATGGCGCTGCTTTAATCGACGCGCCTTTGCGCGGATTTCCATCATTGAAAGATTAGGTGAGTCATCGATAAACAAAGGTGCTTCAGAGATTTCACCCATACGACGTGCAAGTCGAGACCATTCATCATCAGATAATGTGCCTGCGCGAATATTGTTTAGACCCACACGTGCTTCGGCGGACAACATACGCATTGTGATTTCAGATTTAGACATTTCAAGTGAGAAGATCACTGAAGTTTGACCATCATGAATCGATGCGTGACGTGCGATATCAAGGCCGAGAGTTGACTTACCAACTGCAGGACGCGCAGCCAAAATAATCATGTTGCCTGGATGAAATCCGTGCGTCAGCGCATCAAGATCTTTAAATCCACTCTTCACACCTTCAATACCAACGCCCTTTGAAATTGCTTCAATCTCATCGAGTGCTTGCGGCAATAAAGTAGAAAGTTGTACGTAATCTTCTGATGCACGACGTTCGGTAACTGCATAAACCTCGGCCTGTGCTTGGTCGACCATGTCATCGACTTCACCCTCAGATGTATAACCGAGTTGAACGATTTTTGTTCCAGCTTCAACTAAGCGGCGCATGATTGCATGTTCGCGAACAATCTTTGCGTAATAGCCAGCGTTAGCTGCAGTAGGAACAGATGAAATTAAAGTGTGCAGATATGGTGCACCACCAGCGCGTGCAATATCTCCGCGCTTGCTTAACTCAGATGAAACAGTGACAGCATCAACAGGTTCGCCGCGACCGTAGAGATCAATAATTGCATCGTAAATTAATTCGTGAGCAGGGCGATAAAAATCGCGATCGCGAATTACTTCGATGACATCTGCAATTGCATCTTTTGATAACAACATTCCGCCGAGAACAGATTGTTCTGCAATTAAATCCTGTGGTGGAGTGCGCTCGAACTCGGCGCCAACAGAGTTAATGTTGGGATCTCTAGTTGGGCGATTATTAGGAAGTTCGGCGATGCTCACGCGTATAACCTCCCATTAGCTACTGACATTTGACCTGTGTGCGTAACTTAGGCGGGCGGCCCTATCGCAGGCGAGAATCGCTTCATGGTGATGGGGATAAAGCTGTGGGTAACTCGGTGGATAAGCGTGTTTTCCTGTGCACAAAGCGGTGGATGAATTGTGCGTAACTAGGCAGAAACTATTGTTGCCATGAAAAAGCGCAGGTCAGGGGCGAACTTTCTTACCGAGGGGTGTGCACAAAACAATTTTGGGGAATCTTACATTTTGGGATTTAAGTTTTTATGCGCTCATTCGTTGGATCAAATAACGGTTCAGCGCAGATTGTTCCTGCGCGCCACGTTCCAAAAAACTCTACATCTACTTGTGTTCCAACGTCAGAGTTTTGAATGGGTAGATAAGCGTAAGCAATAGCTTTTTTGATTGTGTAGCCCTGGCCGCCAGATTTAATTCGCCCAACAATTTTTCCATCGATTCGTATTGGCTCAGAACCAAATGGAACACAAGTGATGTCATCAAAAACTATGGCCACAAGTTTGCGCTTGGGATTAGCTTGAGCGGCAAGGGCTGCTGCCTTACCGTGAAAGTTTTCTTTTTTAAGTGAAACTGCAAAGCCAACTCCGGCTTCGAATGGATTGGTTTCAGTATTAATTTCACCAGCCCATGCACGATAACCTTTTTCAAGACGAAGTGATTCGATTGCGCGGTAACCACAGGCTTTAATGCCATGAGATTTTCCCGCCGCCATTAATTTTGTCCAGAGCTCTAAAGCGTCGGCAACATCTGCATAAAGTTCCCAGCCAAGTTCTCCAACATATGTCACTCTGGTTGCACGCACCTTTATGCCATCTACAGTTATTTCTTTGGAGGTCATAAATGGAAAAGCTGTATGGGAAAGATCGGTATCAGTCAGGGTTTGCAAAATAGTTCTAGATTTTGGTCCCATGATTCCAAAACAGGAAAGCTCGCGAGTGATGTTAGTAATTTCAACATCGTTAAATGAATGTTCCCTGCGCATCTTTTCTAACCAACCAAAATCATGAACTGCAAATGCTGTGCCGGTCACGATTAAGAATTCGTTTTCACCAGTTTGTGTAACGGTGTAATCAGATTCGATTCCAGCTTTTGAATTAAGGGCTTGTGTGTATGTTGTTTTTCCAACACCTTTCACAACATTGTTCGCACAAACATAATTGAGGAATTCTGCAGCCCGTGCACCGTTTATGCGTGCCTTAGCAAATGATGATTCATCAAATAGACCTGCGTTATTACGCGTTGCGTGGTGTTCTACTTGAACTGCGTTCGACCAGTGATTTCCTAGCCAATCCTTAGGGCGCAAAGCATCGTTACCAATGTTTGAGGCATAGAAATTAACGCGCTCCCACGAAGCTTTTTCACCGAAAATCGCACCATTAGCTTTATGCCACTCATATACCGGTGAGGTGAATTTTGGACGCGCAGATTTTCGTTCTTCACCTGGGTAATGGATGTCGTAATACTCTTCATAGTTTTCAGTAATACGTTGCAAAGTAAAGTCAGGTGATTCATAGGATGCACCAAAACGTTTGATATCCATGTGCCAGAGATCCATAGTTGGTTCACCGGCAACAATCCATTCGGCAACAACTTTTCCGATTCCGCCAGCGCCAGCGATTCCATGTGCGCAAAAACCTGCAGCAACATAGAAACCACCGACTGAAGTTTCACCTAAGCAGAACTCGTTATCGGGCGTGAAACCTTCCGGGCCATTAATAAAACTCTTAATTCCAACTTCGCTCATTTTAGGAACACGTTTTTGTGAAGCTTCTGCAATATCTACAAAGCGATCCCAGTCTTCGGCTAACAAGGTGTTATTAAAGTTTGCTGGGATATCATCGATATTGTTGTAGTCGGCAGACCAAGCTTTAGATGTGCGTTCGTATCCGCCCATCAATAATCCAGAGACTTCTTGTCGGAAGTAAATTAAATTGTCGGGGTCTCGTAGTGATGGCAAAAACGCAGCATCTTGTGGCATGAAGTTTTCTGTAATCAGGTACTGATGACTCATGGGAACTATCGGAACGCGCACATTAACCATGCGTGCAATCTGCGGTGCATACATTCCGCCACAGTTAACAACGATTTCGCATTCGATTTCACCTTTGTCGGTGACAACACTGCTAACGCGACCATTAGTTGTTTTGATTTCTAATACACGTGTGTGCGTAAAAATCTGGACACCTTGTTTTCGCGCACCGGCAGCAAGTGCCATCGCAAGTTGTGATGGATCTACTTGACCATCAGATGCCATGTAACACGCACCAACTACGCCATCTAAATCTATGAGCGGAAAAAGATTCTGCGCTTCTTGCGGTGAAATCTCATGTAAATCCAGACCAAAGGTCTTAGCCCAGCCAATCTGACGCCTGATTTCCTGCATTCGCTCAGGTGTTGAGGCTAATTTGATGCTTCCACATTCGCGCCAACTAGGTGGCGTATCGCTTTGTTGCAGTTTTCTATAGAGATCAACTGAGTGCATATTCATCAGAGTCAGCGTTGGATCTGCGCGTAGCTGACCAACTAAACCAGCGCTGTGAAAAGTAGAGCCACTGGTGAGTTCATTTCGATCTAACAGGATTACATCTTTTTCACCGAGTTCGGCCAAATGATAAGCAACGGAAGTTCCGCCTACGCCTCCACCAATAATGATGATTTTTGCTCTGGTTGGGACTACTGACACGGCCACTTAGAAAATGTATCCTGAATGCGTGCCGGCCGATAGTGTTTTAGAGCAGGAATTTTCTCAACTCTTTAACAAGGTTCCCCTGCTTGAAAATCGAACCTCGATTAAAGAACTCTCGGGCGGTTTAACCAATAGAAACTTTCTTGTCCAAACACCAGTGGATAAATATGTGGCCCGAGTCTCAAGTAACTCTTCATCTTTGTTATCTATCGATCGCGGTTCAGAGTTTATAAATTCAACCATCGCTGGCAATGGCGGCGTTGGTGCCAAAGTTTTAGATTATCTACCCGGTGAAGGCCTGTTGTTAATTTCTTATATCAGCGGCAAAACTTTTGGGGCCGAAGATGTTGGTGCAAATTTACCGCGCATCGCAACTAGTCTGCAAAATCTGCACGCGCTCGAAGCTTTTGATCATGAATTCAATATGTTTAATACACAAAAGAATTACTTAAAGATTGTGCAAGAGCAGGGCTTTAGGGTTCCAGATGGATATTTAGATTTCGAACCTATGGTTGCACAGATTAAAAAAGCCTTTGAAGTTCTATTTGAAGGGCTTGTGCCTTGTAATAATGATTTGCTTCCGGGAAATTTCATAGACGATGGTCAAAAGATCTGGTTGATTGATTATGAATACTCAGGAAATAACGATGCCTGCTTTGAGATTGGCAACGTGTGGGCTGAGGCTTTCTTGCCGATTGAAGCGCTCGAAACGTTGGTCACTGCTTATTACGGCGGTTATCGTCCAGACAAAGTTGCGCGTGCCTGGTTATGGGCGTTGATGGCAAAGTATGGATGGACGTTATGGGCTTCGATTCAAAACTCGGTAAGTGATATTGAATTTGATTTCTGGGAGTGGGGAATGTCGAAATACGATTTAGCGCGTAGTGAATTTACTAGTGAATACTTTAAGAAAGCTTTACTTGCTGTAACTACAAAGTAATTACAAATAAAAAAGCCCGCCGCATTAGCGACGGGCCTTCTTAATTTTTATAGATTATTCGGCAACTACCGAAACAGTAATCTTTGCAACGATGTTGTGGCCTAGTGAGACCTTCACTTCGTGGTTTCCAGTTTTCTTGATATGTCCGGCAGTCTTAATTGAGTGACGGTCGATATCTAGACCAACTGATGCCTTGATTGCTGCGGCAACATCTTTATCTGTTACTGAACCAAAGAGTGCGCCTTTAGCGCCAACCTTTGCCTTTGCAACAACTGATGCTGACTCAAGCTTTGCCTTGATCTCTTTAGCGTGGTCGATATCGCGGACTTCGCGAGCTGTACGCGCACGGCGAATGCTCTGAATCTGCTTTTCTCCACCAAGTGACCATGCAATTGCATTTCCGCGCGGCAACAGGAAGTTGCGGGCGAAGCCATCTTTAACAGTTACAACATCTCCTGCAGAACCAACGCCTGCAATTTCACGAGTAAGGATGAGTTTCATATTCAGTTCCCCTTATCGCGCTGTAGATGTGTAAGGAAGTAGTGCTACTTCACGGCTGTTCTTTACCGCAGTTGCGATTGAACGCTGGTGCTGTGTGCATGCACCTGTAACGCGGCGAGCGCGGATTTTGCCGCGATCAGAGATGTACTTGCGAAGGGTGGCAATATCTTTGTAATCGATATATGTAACCTTCTGTTGGCAGAAGCTGCATGGCTTCTTTTTAAACTTCTTATTAAGAGCTGCAGCTTTTGCGCCCTTATTCTTCGGTTCACGAAGAGTTTTATTATTTCTTGCTCCCATTGTGGTGCTCCTTTTCGGGCCCTAGCCCACTTGCTTGTTAAAGCTTGGTACTAGGAATGGATGGATAGGTTGGTTTAAAACGGTGGTTCGTCAGTAGTTGAAGAAGTTCCCCAACCACCGCCGGTAGGCGTAGATGAAGCTGCTGCCCATGGATCGTCATTGAATGAATCAGCTGCAGCAGGTGCAGAGAATCCGCCACTTGTTCCGCCAGAGCGTTGGGCCTTAGTGACCTTAGCTGTTGCGTTACGTAGTGATGGACCGACTTCATCAACTTCTACCTCAAAGACAGTGCGCTTTTCGCCTTCTTTAGTTTCATAAGAACGTTGCTTCAATCGACCAGAGAGGATGACACGCATTCCTTTTGTCAGTGACTCAGCAACATTTTCAGCTGCTTGACGCCAAATCTGACATTGAAGGAAAAGGCTCTCGCCATCTTTCCATTCATTGGTTTGCTTATCTAAATAGCGGGGAGTTGAAGCTACACGAAACTTTGCAACTGCAGCACCCGAGGGGGTGAAACGAAGCTCTGGATCATCGACAAGGTTGCCGATCATTGTGATTGTTGTATCTCCTGCTGCCATAACTATTTCTCTTCTCTACTCGTGGAGTCCGTGCTTAAATTTATTCTGGGCGAATTACTTTGGTGCGCAGAATTGCTTCATTCAAATTGAGTTGGCGATCCAACTCTTTGATTGCTGCTGGTTCGCAGTTCATATCGATGACTGCATAAATACCTTCGCCTTTTTTCGCAATTTCAAAAGACATACGACGGCGGCCCCACAAGTCGAGCTTGTTTACGGTTCCACCGCTGTCTTTAATGATCTTGAGATATGTTTCTAGGCTTGGTGTGACTGTGCGTTCTTCAAGTTCTGGATCAAGAATGACCATAAGTTCATAGTGACGCAT
>Ga0114970_10001338_pt1 | contig 18397 bp, 20 predicted proteins | sample M_140205_XF_Meta_FD_87030 | JGI IMG/M metagenome (GOLD analysis project Ga0114970, IMG submission 87030) | Freshwater microbial communities from Lake Montjoie, Canada to study carbon cycling - M_140205_XF_MetaG | ecosystem: Environmental > Aquatic > Freshwater > Lake | place: Lake Montjoie... | reverse complement strand
TTTTTTAACATAACTAACAATATTAGTATTTATACTATCTAAATTTGTAATCTTAACATATGTATCAGGGTCTTCCCATCCCTCATCTAGCTTAGATATAAATATTGTATGAGACCCTAATTCAGACCCCTTTGTAGGTATAATCATAATAAAACCTATGCATTTATCTCGAAGACTATCACAAAAAGATTTAGATTCAGCAAGTGTTAGTTTTTCATTTGGATTTACAACCATACCATTACTGTTTAGTGTATATGTTTTTCCACTGAATGAATGTATACCTGTCAGTGCTTTACCGCGAATTGCTTTTCCAGGATGGATTTTATAGTTTGTAAAGTCGATACTGTATAATCCATCGGCAGGTATAACCTCTCCTGCATCAACACCATTATCACAATAGTATCTTCCATGTCGTCCTGTAGTATTACCATTTCTAGTTTCAGTGCTATAACAACTTTCATAGTTTACTCCACCTGATTTCCAACTAGATTTCGGTTGAGTGCCATTATCATTATCAGTTGTTCCTATCTTTTGACGATCTTTAACTGTAATTAGAAACTGTTCCTTAGTATTATTTGATAAGAATAATTTATCTAGACTGATTTTATTTCTTAATAAATATATCATTAGTGCAATTAAAATAACAATGGTAATTAATAACATCATATATGTATCAACATATATTTAATAAATCTAAATGAATATATTTAATAGCGTTAATTAAAAAAAAAAATTATAGATAATATATAATGTTATTATTAACTATAATTATTTTAATTATATTATTAGTTTACCTATTAAAAAAATATATAACTGTTGCATCTTTATTAAAAAAAATTAATAAAGAGCAAATTATAATTTAAAAATTAGCATGACTTTAACTTCATTAACTCTATTATTGACAAATTTAAATAATAACACTACACAAACAGCATCAAATAATTCAATTATCGATTATGTTATGACAACAAATGGACCTGTTACAATAGGTGGATGGATTAATTATTCTGGTGAACGATTTCCAGGAACTATATCTTCCATAAAAGTAAGGGACCCCTCAAATATTGGAAATTCATGTCCAATGCTACAAAATGGTATTCCCGATTTTAATTGCAAATTTGGAAATGAGACTTCAGGAACTAATTTTGAATTAGGCGGATGGAAATTAGTATCTAGTGTTGGCACATACGGTAATGAAGGCTTACCTGCAATTTTATCTCAAGTCCCACCACCATCGATGAACACAAAGAATAATTATCCAAGAATGGCTGGTTTTTTGCAAAGTAGTGTAATTATTGGTATAATTGGTCCAAAACCTAGAATATTAAAAGGTTTTGATTGGTATGGATGTGCAAATTATGGAAGTAATCGAAATGCTAAAAATATTTCATTATACGGATCAAATACTGATTTTAGTAATGACCTTTCAGCCGTGAGTAGAGGTTCTCATCTTTATACTTTTGGACTTCCACAAGAAAATATAACAACACAAAATGCCTATAGAGTTAATACAAATTCTGGTAACGCATTTAAAGGATATTACTTTATAATTCGTGATAATTATAGAGATAGCTCTGTAAAAGTAGGAAGTATTAATTTGATATTTTAGATAATATTTTGAAATTAACATAGGGTCTTAATTATCTTTTACACTAATGAAAATAAGAAATATATCACAATTAAATTTAATAACTACGATATATAAGTTAATATTCTATTATAAATAAAAACAACATATTTATAATATAAGATTTATAGTATGAGCCATATATTTAATAATATTCGTATACCAGATAATAAGACGATTTTAGATAATTTAGATGAATTTAAAATTATGTTAGAAACACAAAAACTTTACTGTTATGATATGCAAACTGAATTATTACGATTAAATGAGAGTTATAAAAAAAGAGATAATAAATATAAAAAACTAAAATACGAATATAATCAAATTGCCCAAATAAATCAAGAGCAAAAAAATGAAATATCCAATTTAAAATTACAATTAGAATTTTTAAATAAAATGATTATACATCCTGTCAATTATGTTAATCAGCATAATTATTTACAAATGAATACAAATACTCAAATACAAATTCCTGTTCCACCTCCCCCACCTCCGTCCTTAAACAAATTGGTAAATAATACAAAACAAAACTCTATAATGAATGAAATGATAAAAGAGCTTAAGTCTAAAATAAAACCAATTGATATTTAACTGAATAATATTTATTTACACAATTTATTTACAATTTTTTTATATTTTTACAAATACAGTTTTCACATTTAAAATGAGGTGAAGATATTAAATGTTTACATATTTTTTCAGCATGGTCGACATATTCATCAACAATTACCTCTAATTCATTTAAATGCATATTTGTTAATTTAGGGTAATCAACCATAATATCATTTAATTTACTCATGTATACCGTATATTTCATATACATATCATAAAAGGTAGGGTCATCTAACAATACCTTTTTCAATATATCGGTATTTTCTTTAAAAAAACCATAGTCTTTTGATAACTCATCATTATCTTGGATTTGTAAATTATCAGAATCAATACCGTAATATGTTTTAAAATAATCATGTAATGTATTGCTTAATTCATTATCAGCAATATGAATTACTAATATAAAACTTTTTGGAAAATGATAATTAGTCCATTTACAAATAGCTTCATTTTTTTTACAGTTTTTTAATATTTTTTTAATTTGTTTAATACTATCTATTTTATAATGCAAACAATCCTCAGAAGTTTCGTCATCTGCATCTTTAACCGCTTTTCGACTATTGCATCTTTCAAACATTTTTGTTAATTTTTCAATAATAGTCATTTATGTATATAATAATTAAAAATATTAAATTTTTTAAATTATGATATATATCATTTTTTTATATTTATTACACATTTATTCATTATTCGTTATATTGTTTTTTATCCACATATCTCTCTTTGATATGAATTCAATACATTTCTCTTTTATATTATCGAATGAATTAAAATTTTCCAGATGTTCAAATGTTAATGGTTGTCGATTGAAAGGGTCATATTTATTTTCTAATAAATGAGACATAATAACTGTTTTATCAATAATAATACCACTTTCAGGCAATATCATAGGTTCTATTATAGGCGTAAATAAAATGGGGTCTAAAAAATCTACCGGTAAATTATTAGGAAATGTGGGTTGAAGTAAAAGCTCCACACTTTTATGATACTTGTCTAAATAAGTTGTATCAAATTCGATATCAAACATACCAATATATTCTTGAATATCTGGATAAAATCTATTTAATATATTAATTACATTAGGTAATTTAAATATTGCATCAAATTGATAAACAAATAGATGTAAAATATGATTTTTAAATAAATACCAGAAATTCATATTATTATTTAAAATATTATAATTTATTTTAATGATTGAACTGTTTTTATCAAACATATTTTTGAATATACAATACATAAATTTACAAAAATGATATGATATATCAACATTTATATTGTTAAAAGGTCCATTACTACTCCAAAAACATAATTCAATATATGATATAAAATTTTTGATATGTCCAAGATATACATCTAAATTTTTATAATAAAAATGTAATGTATTAAATTCTAATGATGAAGAGTCTAAAATAAGATTACGCAATTCTTGCATTTTATTACTTAATACATTATCAAATTCAGTAAAAAGAGCTATAAATAATTCTTTATTTGTTGTAACAAATTGTTTTTGTATAAATATTTTTGTAATATTCGATTGATAAAATATCCTTTCGTTATATTGGTCCATTCCTGGTAGTTTATGTATATGTATGGATAGTTTAACTAATGAATTTAGAAAGTTTTCACCTAAATCTAATTTTCCATAATTTAATTCATATAAAAATATTAATTTTGTGCATTTTAGTTTTAAATACGGATTTTTAAATATTTCATTATCCATTATAATTTTTTTAAAAAAGGAAATAGGTAAGTAGTCAATATTTGTAATTGTAAATAATTTATTATGTTCCATAATATAATGATAATATTGTAAAATTTCGTGTATAATATCATCTGTTGCAAAATTACAATCTAAATTTTCTATAAAATAATACATAAAATTATGTATTTCCTTTGAATTATATGGTTCATTAATATATACATTATTAAGTTCAATATATTTTTTTAAAATTAGGTGTGTAGAATTACTAACAGATAATGCATTTTGAATAATGCAATTATAATTTTGTGTCATTAAACTATAGAAAACTATTTTATAATAGGCATATAGAAGAAAATGCCATTTTGTTACATTGCTATACTCTTCTGAATCAGACTGTATTGTTTCACCATTAATATTTGTAGCATTGTATCTGTATATTGTACAATTTTGGTTGTATATATATTTACAATTTATTTCACCATTATTTTTAGTATACTCCTGATTTAATAATAATATTATACTAAGACATGTTTCTAAAAAATGATAAGTATTTAGATAATCAGCATAATAAGTATGGGTTGTAATAAGTCCCTTTGGAGCATTAAAAATTGCAATACTATTAAATATACTAAATAAAATATCACTATTATTTTTATGGATAAATGAAAATATATTAAATATATGATCGCGAATTTCTAATTGATTATTTCGCACAATTTCTAAATCTTCACCTTTTTCTCCATTTGTTTTATCAATAGACAAGATTTTCCCCAAAAATTTTGATTTTTCAAAATCTACAGGATTATTATGATTAAAAGTTATTAAATATGCAAGTAATGGCTCATACCGGATAATACGATTTATTATATTCCAATTCCAATATTGCTCATTAACTGATAATAATCCATTTTCAAAAACTTTGAAAATATTTTTTTTTACGCGTTCACCACCTTTTTTATATATAAAATCCAATAAATCTATAATTTGCTCAATAATATCATTCGAAAAAGTATATATTTTTATATATGATAACTTGCAAAATAACATATACCCATAACTTATAATATATCGTTCATACATCTCTTTTTGTTTTATATTTTCTATTTTACTCCAACTTGAATAATATTTAAGAAATTTATTAATATTATCACTATTAAAAAGTATTAATTTATATAGATGCTTATCTAATTGTGCAATATTATCTATTTCAAATATTTCATCACACATATTAACCAATATAATATATATATGTATTAGTTACATAAATAACTATATCTTTTATATTGTTTTACATATGTAACTATAATATCTAAATGAATAAATATTAATATATATTGGATATTTACTAACGGAATATACATAATAATAATCCGCAAAAAAATTGATTTATAAAGTATTTCAAAATATTATGTAAATAAGAAAAACACTTAGAAATGCCTCGTACTAATAATAATGAAAAGAATATGAATACAAAACCGCAGACTGAAACAGTGGCACCAATCCATGGATATATGACACGCTCTCGTTTTCCAAACATAACGGTTGATTATACCGCTATAGATAAAATTGGCACGGAGTCAGTTGAAGTAGAAGAAATTATTGAAAAACCTATCAAATCGAATAAGGTTAAATCACAATCTGACGCATTTAACATTATATTTAAGGCACTTAGTGGTCATGATTTGAATAGTGCCAGTGCTAGTGCTGATAGCACTGAGGATACATCAAGTCTCACTTCCGAAGAAACTGAAGAAAGTTGGATATTTCAATATAATGACGATGAAGTAGAGTATTTGCGTTCGAAAACGGAAGATGAACGTCTTGAAATTATGGGAACCGAAAAGCTTTTATTGGATGCACATCGGCAAAAAGTCCCATTACGATTTCGAGTAATTGAAAGTGATATTAACGATGGAGTCAAACATATTATTCTAAAAAGACTTTCTCAAGCAGAAGATAATCATAGTGATGATGGACAAAAAATTGCTGCTTGGGCAGAAAGTTTGAGTATGGTGCCTTTCAATACATATCGAGATATGACAATTAAGTTAGAAGATGGCAGGGATAAAATTAATTCGTATCTTAAAGATGTATTTACACAATTAAATCATAGTATTTATGGGCATACTGATACAAAGGTTCAAATATTGGAATACATAACACAGTATATAACTAATCCTAAATCTCGTGGAAAGTGTCTTGCAATTCAAGGACCGCCTGGAAATGGTAAAACAACTCTTGTTAGAAATGGTATATCAAAAGCACTTAATAGACCATTTACACAAATCAGTCTTGGTGGTATGGGTGATGTTAATGTTCTTAATGGTCATGATTTTACATATATTGGTAGTCAATGCGGTCGGATAATACAATGTATTAAAGAATCTGGTGTAATGAATCCGGTTATATTCTTTGATGAATTAGATAAAGTGTCTAATTCGTCAAAGGGTGCAGACATTTACAACTTTCTATGTCATCTTACCGATTTTTCTCAAAATATGGGATATCATGATAACTACTTTTCTGGTATTGACTTTGATTTATCAAAATGTATATTTATCTTTAGTTTTAATGATATTAGTCAAATCAATCCTATTTTACTTGACAGATTGCATGTTATACATACCAAAGGGTTTAGTATTGATGATAAGATAAATATTGCAAAGAATTTTCTCATTCCACAAATAATTTCAGACATAGGTATGAAACCAAGCGATGTTATTTTTGAAGACGACGATACAATAAGAGAAATTATTACTAATTATAGTAATAATGAGGAGGGTGTTCGCACACTAAGGCGAACAATCGAAACCATTATATCAAGACTAAATATTCTGCAATTTACAATGTCTAACCAGCATGATATTGAAAGGATTGTTTTACCATATAACCTTGAAAAGATTGAATTTCCAATGAAGGTTAATAGCAAAGTTGCACAAATACTATTGAAAAATGTTAATGTTAATAATAGGTCTTACCTAAATATGTATGTTTAAATTGTTTTCGTATATTTAAAAAAATAAAGATAATATAATATAATATAATACAAGCACCTTATTTTTTTGATGGATAGTAATATAATAACTAGTAATCCTATATTAAATCAACTATTGCAACAATTTTCTTCATTAGTCAGCACCCATAATTCACTAACACAACCAGAAATATCAACGGTTATTCATAATATATTTGAAGAAATAGTTAATTCGCAATTTGGAACTTTGGATATTCATTCCGATTATACAATTCGATGGATTGATAAATATTTAGATGAAAACGAAATTGAACAAGAATTAACTTATGAATTGACATTTCTGTCAACACAAATTGCCGAAATGGTAGAAAGTAAAAAACGCATTCGCGATGTTACAAATCATTTACCTAAATATCGGAAAATAAAGCAAGGTGATGTTTTACTTGACCATTTAGATGTTTGTGCTATATGTCATGATAATTACAAAATAAATGAATTTAAACGCCAACTTAATATTTGTGGTCATACATTTCATAAAAAATGTATAGATAAATGGTTTATTAGTAATACCAATTTAGAATGTCCATTATGTCGCCAATCTTATGAAAAACAGGTTAATAGTAATATATGACACAACATTCCTCAATGATTAATAGTGTAATTTTATAAATATATAGTCTTATTTATAAAATTATTTTCCAAATTTTACGCCTTATCGCGAACAGGGCGGAACTATACGTTAATAAATATGTAAATTTAATGGGTATTCATTTTCAATATTATATTCTTCTAGTGTAATTCTATCTAATAGTTCATTATCATTAAAATAAAGATGCTGTTGGTTTTTTGGAATGCCGGCATGATGATGAATTTTATCCTTTACCTGTTCAATAGTATCTGAGCCTTGAACTCCTAAATCAAAGTATTCTTCTATACTTGTGTAAATTTTAACTGTATGTAGAGAAAGCTTTAGAACTAAATATATTATGCTACCATCTTGAATATTATAGTCTGCTAGTGCTCGACCATTTATTTTTATTTCTCTACCAGAAAAAACCAATTTCTGTCTCTTAGTTGGAATACCCTCTATTTCTTGAATTTTAGCCTTTACCATATCAATAGTATCTGAACTTTCAACTTCTAATGTAATGGTCTTACCCATTAATGTCTTAATAACAATGTGCATTTTAGGAATAATTATAATTAAATTTAATGTGCTTCCATTTTGAATATTATAGTCTGCTACTTTTTTACCATCTTCTAATTGTTTACCATTAAAAATCAGATGCATATATTTAGTTGTAGCATCCAGCTGATCTTGAATTTTAACCTTTACCCTACCAATAGTATCTGTACCTTCAACTTCTAATGTAAAAGTCTCTCCTACCGATGTTTTAACATAAACTTGCATAGTTGGTTTCCCTCCATTAATTTTAGACCTGCGCTTATTTTTGATATTACTATTTTTATAAGATTTTTTTTTATTCGTTACCATTATTTGATATATATATTAAAAGACGAAAAAAAATTATTAAAATTAGGTTCTATATATTAGTAAAAACTTTATATGTTTACAAAAATCTTAAAAATATAAAGGTTGTTTTTAATTAACAGAGATCAGGGACGCTATAAGAAATGAAATTTGCTACCATTTTGAATACTGTAGTCTACTAGTGTTTGATCATTTGCGAATTGTTTCCCAAAAAAAAATAGACGCAGTAGATTAGTTGAAATGCTCTCCATTTTTTGAAATTTGGCTTTTAATGTTTAAATTGTATCAGAGCTTTCAACATCTAATGTAATGGTTTTACCGGTTAATGTCTTAACAAACACCCGCATTCCACCGCGAAGGCGTAACACTAAGTGTAATGTGCTTTCCTTTTGAATATTATAATCGGCTAGTGTGCGTCCATCTTCCAATTGTTTACCTGCAAAAATGAGGCGTTGTTGGTCAGGTGGAATACCTTCCTTATCTTGAATTTTAGCCTTTACAGTATCAATTGTATCAAAGCTTTCAACTTCTAAGGTTATCGTTTTACCAGTTAATGTCTTAACAAACACCTGCATTCCACCGCGAAGGCGTAAAACTAAATGTAATGTGCTTTCCTTTTGAATATTATAATCGGCTAGTGTGCGTCCATCTTCCAATTGTTTACCTGCAAAAATCAGGCGTTGTTGGTCAGGTGGAATACCTTCCTTATCTTGAATTTTAGCCTTTACCGTATCAATTGTATCCGAGCTTTCAACTTCTAAGGTTATAGTTTTACCAGTTAATGTCTTAACAAACACCTGCATTCCACCACGAAGGCGTAAAACTAAATGTAATGTGCTTTCCTTTTGAATATTATAATCGGCTAGTGTGCGTCCATCTTCCAATTGTTTACCTGCAAAAATCAGGCGTTGTTGGTCAGGTGGAATACCCTCCTTATCTTGAATTTTAGCCTTTACTGTATCAATTGTATCAGAGCTTTCAACTTCTAAGGTTATAGTTTTACCAGTTAATGTCTTAACAAACACCTGCATTCCACCCTTTAGCTTAATCGTATTGTTAGTCAAAAATGAATTTGTCATTAAGTATTTATATATTTATAGATAATAAATAATATAATAATAATCAATTTTTAATAAATATAGATCAAAATATAAATTTAAAAACAAAAAAATCTATATTAAATTATTCATCATATAATTTGACCATAGATACACTAATACACATAAATAAGTCTTTCATTTATTATTTTCTTAAAAAATTGAAAGGCTTACTTTTCTCAAATAATACAACAACATATACAATAATGACTAGAGAAACTGACCAGTTTGTTATCTATTTAGAAGAGGTAATACCTATGTTTGGTATTGATACCCGCGTTTATATTACATTTCAGCAGACTCCCTTTCGATACACTTTATATATAACACGCCGTGATAAATTACATGACTCTAATACTCGCAATAAATTTCGTGATTACACCATGACATTTTCTAGTTATGCAACGGTGCTTACATTTCTTAAAGAGTGTTTTACTGTAAATGCATCAGTGAATTACCGTATGTATGGTGTAAACATAATGAAGCTTAAAAATAACGATTTTCGTAGTTATACTTCAGCTATTACAATCCAAGATGAAATATTTGGTTATGATAATAAAAAAATGAATTGGAAATGTGTGAAACACCTGCTTATTATGTTGAGGGATATTGTGTAAATTTAGAAATAGATTGCTTTTGTTTATAAATAATTATATATATAATATGTAGATTAATACCTTTCAGAATATTCATGAGTTAGTGATATAGGTTGTTGTGGAATCTTAGTAGTCTCTCTATTATTTTTTTTAATAATAATTATAATCCATGAAATAATACATGTGACACATAAGACACCTGAGTATAGAATATATACTATATTGTATTTTAAGATTACCGTATTAGCAAGTATAAGACCACTTCCAAATGTTTGAAATAACAAAGCGCATCTATTTATATTAAAGTTATGTTTTTTAGACTGAATAAATATAATAGGTATTAAATTTGTTGATATCAACGCTAATCCTATATATAAAATAATTTCAATCCAATCAATATTCATTAGAATGTTATATCTGATTATTTCTAAATATATATAAAAAATAATGATACTCTTTAATTATGATACTATATAATTATGATGTTAAACAATTATAAATCAGATATTATGAAATTACCGGAAGATACACTTGATATCTTCCGTAAAATACTAGAAAATGACCTTATGTTATATGCAACTGAAATAAGTAAAACACATAATATTGCCTTAGAAGATATTATACCATTAATACCTAACATAATGAGTCAACCAATGCAATCTAAGATTCAAGAAAAGTATAGAGACACATCTAATTTAGAATATAAACGAGATTTAAATCGATTTACTATTCAAGATTTAAAGTTTATTGCTACTAAAAATCAATTAACAACATCAGGTAATAAATCAGAATTAATAGAGAAAATATCTATTAAAATTGGTCTTCGAGATATTACTCTATCCGATATTAAATTGTCAAAATCATTTATATCTACGAATATAAAAAAAAAGAAACCTACCAAAAGTTTAAATGAGGTTATCATAAATAATATTATTGATGATTCAGACTAAATAATTTATTATAAATTAAAGCTATGTGTTTATAAATTAAATATTTAAATCAAAGATATAATATAAATCAATTTACATTATGCACGATTATTTATTATTAAGTCGCATAGAAAATGGTATTTTTGTCTATCATAGTATCAGTGATGTGACATCATATGATAAAGGGATTTCATATTTTATATATCATGTTTTAAAAAATAATAATATGATTAATAATGAAAATGAAAATGTTTTTATTTATGAGCATGATACATCAAAAAAAACTTGGGATTTGATAATAATACAAAATAAAGAAAAGGGTGATTTAGAAGAGTTTGATAAAAATAATTTAGAGAGTATTTTTAATGAAATAACAGAAAATGTTTTAAAAAATAATGATACATTTGTAATTTCATATAATAATGATAATTATACAACTAGTTATAAACCATTTATTTTAGATAATCAAGATAAAATAATATTAGATACTATCGAATATATTGCACTATAAATAATAATTATTTTTTATTTATTAAAGTGCATTTATAATCATTAATTATTACATGGTTCGGACAACTCTATAAATCATTCAATTATTCATTTAAATAAATTTATATCTATTTTGTTATTGTCATATAACTAGTAAAATAGATGTAACCGTTGTAAGAATTAAATTATAAAAGATTAAAAATATATTATTAATGTATAAATGTGCTATGAATTTATATCATAAATTTATTAAAAAGAAGTCAATACATAAAAATAGTAATAATAACCGAAAAAGTATAAATAACAAAAAAAGTTTTCAAATGTTGATTAAAAATGGTGGTGGTAATTGCGATTTATACGATAATATAGATACATGTATTAAAGACAATGAGTGCCTATGGAAAATGAAAAAAAAATTATGCATATTTATAAAGCGTTATAAAAGTGATAAATATTCCAAATTAGTTGAGCGATATAAGTCAGATATTGAAAATATTGATGAAGAATCAAGAGCATATTTAGCTTGGTTACTTATACATGGTAGAGAAGGTATTCCATCAGACAATCGCACCGCTTTTGAATTGGTTAATGATATTGATGTTAAAATTTCTGCAGATATTATAGGTGTTAGAGCTTGGTTAAAACTGTTTGGTATAGAATGCTCACGAAATGAAAAAAGAGCTCTTGAACTAGGTAAATATAGTGCTGAGCGAGATAGTCCTTATGGTTATCTTGTTGTGGGTATGTTGTATCATTGGGGTGGTGCTGGATTAGAGCAAGATGATGAATTAGCCATGGACAATTTTAAGAAAGCAGCTAAACAAAATTTAGATATGGGATATTATATGTTAGGTATTCTTAATGAGAATAGTAAAGATTACCAAGAATCATTTTATTTTTATATGTTAGCGGCAAATCAAGGACATCCTGATGCTTGTTATGATGTCGCACGATTTTATGAAAATGGAATAGGAGTTAATATTAATATTGAAAAAGCTATTTTATGGTATAATCGCGCATTTGCCAGTGGGCGTCTAGATGCATTATCTCATTTAGAGGATTTATCTTAAGTTAATGCATGCGATACTTGTAATGTAAAAATGTTATTTTGATATTGTAATATAAATATCAAAATAAATTTGGAAATATATCGTTAATTAGATATATTAATATTAACACTTCTATTTATATTATATAATATTTATTTTTCCTAATTATACTTTATTTAAATTTATTATAAATTTTAATTAAAATGATTCGGATGTAATAATAACTTCGATTTCCGGCATCCAATATATATTTTCTTTAATACAACATCGTTTTGCAATGATGAATAAAATGTCAATACAAAAATTATTTGTATTTTTCTTTTTCTCTTCATTAATTTTAGTGAATAATTCTTGAAATTTAACTAACCATGGTTTACGTTGTTCTAAATTATCGGGTTTATCCATATATATTTTTTCAAAATCTGTTCCCCATTTTTCCCAGGCTCTTTGTTTTTCAGTATTTTCATTAAGCTGTTGCGCCGGTCTAAAAAATGTATTAAATATTGAAAACATCAATGTTGCTATACCTACATTGGTCATTACTGTATCCGTTAAAAGACCTTTTGTTGCAGAATTACCTGTTGTAAGTGCAGTCATTATTGTTATTAATAAATTGAGTGGAGTGCTTATATAATTCCAAAATGCAGAATATACATAATATTTCCAAAAATAGAAACCAATATCATAATTAATTTTTTTTATATAACTATCAATTTCATTTTTAAAAGGATCTATAGGAACAGTATGAACTGTATGAACTAATGTATTCGCCATCATTTTATGATATATCTATATTATTTTTATGTATTATTCCTAAATATTTATTTTTATATGTTATCGATATTTATATCATCATTATTTTTTGGGAAATCATCTTTATTTTTTGATGAATAACCATTATTTTGGGTTATGGTGTCTTCATCTTCATCCGATGATTCATCACTACTTGGCATATCATATCGTCTCATATTCTTTTCTTCATTTTCATCATCATGATTTTTATTTAATCCAATTTCGTCATAAAAATCAACTTTACATGTAGCATCATTATCAGTACTTTTATCCATGACACTATTTTGAGGAATATATCCAGCGCGAACTAATTTTCTAGCTTCTTCTGGTGTATATCGCCAAATTACATCTACTTTATCTTCTTGAAAATCGCGTAATCCTATCAATACGATATCATCTTTTTTTACCCAAGCGCGTATACTGCCTGATATCCGCCCACCTACGGTTGTTCCATTATCAATTCTAAGCACTAATACTCTTTTATTACCACATATTGTTTTTACAATAGCATAAACAGTTTCACCAGGTATTGCTTGAACAAGTTCCCTCTTTCCCGTGGTTACATCATGCCGTCCTCTGTTATTGCATGCACCTTTTCCACCACCAAGTAATTGAAATCTCATTTCTATATTAGACATATCACATAAATTATATTCACTTATATTTTTAGAATTCTCTAACAATTTTGTTCCACAAAATAGTTGTTGTTGTATTACAGGTATTCCTTCGATATCATATAATTTCTTTTTAATATCTATTACTTTTACGATGTTAGTTATAGATACAATACAGGTTTTGTTATTTAAAGTTTTTATAAACATAGTATAATCTAATAGTATTATATAAATATATCATATTAATTTCTAAATCATTTTTTTTTAAATGTTAAAAAAAAATTGTAATGTTATTTAATGTTATTTAATGTTATTTAATGTTATTATATTTTACATTTAGTATTTAATATAATTTATTTTATTATATATTATTCACTGATTTAATTATTTCATTACTAATATTTTCAATTTCTTCTGGTTCTGCTCTAAATGATAAAAATGTAAAATTGTTTGTTCTTAAAATATGTTTAAGAATTACATCAATATCCTTTGATTCTTGTTCTGTTTGAATTCGTCCTTCTGTTTCATAATCGCGTTCAACCCTATCTAGGACAATATTTATATTTTTAAATTTATTAATAGACTCTAAAATAAACTTTTCAACTTTATCCGTATTGCTATTGTTGTCTTTATTATATTTATTATAATAAATGCCATGAATAAGAGGTCCGTCAGTGATCAGAAAATCAACTTGTCCATCTATTTGTTTTAGAAGAGTATATTGTTCTCTACTTACAAAAAACTGGTTATTAAGTGTATCATAGTCTTTTAACCAAACTAGTTTTTTAGCAAACTCCTGAACGTATTCACATATATATCCTTTAATTTTTAAATTTGCAAATAATAAAGCAGATATAGTTGTTTTGCCAATACCTGGACCGCCTATTATATTAATTACATATGTCTGTCTTGTATTAATTCGTTTAGGTTGTGCTGTATCTGATTGCATTTATATTTTTAAAAAAATTTAATATTAAAATATAATATTATCAATTTTTTAATATTTATTATTGAAAATATTATATAATAATTCTAATATATTAATACTATATATGAATAGGGAAAAATACAATAAAAAACATAATTATAATAAAATTGATGTATATAAATTAAATGATATGGATAAATATGTTAATTTTTTACTTAAACCTATCGGAGAAGCTATTCAAACTTTTATAAAAACAAATGTATCTGATAATGAAATTATAGCACAAAAAGATAATTTAGTTAAACATCCAGAGTTAATGAATTTGTGTTTAGTTGAAATTTTTTATGAATTATATAAAACTTCAAATAACTCTTTATTATCATTACCACAATTTCATACAAATAATATTAATATGATAATTAATTATTATATTAAAAAAGTTATTATAAACTATGAGGGGTTTTATTTAATTAATTTAAGTGATATTGAAAGGCGATGCAATGATTGGAAATCATATTTTCCTAAAATAATACCTCATTATGCAATTAAAGCTAATCCCGATAAGAGAATAGTGTCATTACTTCAATCTTTTGGAATTAATTTTGATTGTGCAAGTATGGAAGAGATTAAAATTGCACTTAAATGTGGAGCAGAACCTTCACAAATTATTTATGCAAATCCAATTAAATCAATAGAATACTTATTATTTGCAAAGGAACATGGAATCGACTTAATGACATTTGATAGTATCGAAGAATTATATAAAATTAAAAAATATTATTCAACAAGTCGAATAATATTACGAATTAAAACTAACGATATACATTCTGTTTCTAAATTAAGTTTTAAATTTGGTATGGAAAAACAGGAAATTGAATTAGCAATAAATGAATGTAAAAAATTAAATTTAAACCTGGTGGGTGTAAGTTTTCATGTTGGTAGTAAAACATCTGATATAGATGCATTTATAACTGCATTTGATGATGCACGATATGTATTTGATATAGCATATAGTAAAGACATTAAATTATCAATATTAGATATAGGTGGTGGATTTACAATTGAAACCGCGCAAGAGTATCACCAAATTATTAATGATAAAATAGATAAATTGTTTTTTGAAGATAATAGGTATAAAGATATTACTGTTATTGGTGAGCCAGGTCGTTTTTTTGTAGAAACTAGTCATACCCTAGTTCTTAATATTATAGGTAAAAAATCTGCATCAGAAAGTGATACCCATATTGTTAAATATTATTTAAATGATGGGATATATGGTTCAATGAATAATATTGAAAGAGAATCTGCTATAATTACTATTTTACCTGTTTCTAATAAAAAAACACCTAATGTTCCTTCTATATTTTTTGGACCAACATGTGACTCATATGATACAATAGCAAATAATGTATTATTTCCACTAAGTGATATTAATGAGTGGGTTTATATTACAAATATGGGTGCGTACACTCGTGCTGGTGCATGTGAATTTAATGGGTTTCCAAATAGTATATGTTATTATTATATGGATAACATAGCTTAAAAAGTTGATAGTAATTTTTGTTTATTACAATAAAAAAATAATAACTAAAAATATACCAATATGCATACAGAAATATATGATGGAAAATATTCAGTTCAAGTCGGTGGTAATCAACACCAAAATGATGAACTTGTTAGAACATCTTCCCAAAAATCTCTGTGGTTTCATCTGGATGGAGTTCCTAGTGCGCATGGTATTCTGACATCGATTGATGGTGATAAACCATCAAAAGATGCAATCAAATATATAGCCTCTATCCTGAAAGAAAGGTCTAAATTAAAAGATACGCATCGGGTTAAAGTTCAATATATCGAATTGTCTAAGGTTCGTAGAACAAATGTTCCTGGCAAAGTCACACTTACTAAAAAACCAGAATATGTGATAATATAAATACATAAGTGTAGTCATGGTATTAGTGTTTAAAACACCATAATTGATAAAAAATTGATAGTTTATTTTTTAATACATTTGATATTATTAGTTTAAACTCTTGGACAAACAGCAAATGCCAGTAAATACGCGACAGAAGTGCTATGATATAGTTAAATCAGAAAGGTGTCCATCACCATCTCGCAAAACTAGCGTTGGAAATTGCAAATATCGGCGTGTTTTGGAGGTGAACATTGAGATTATCGATCGTGGACGCAACGAGATTTTTAGTCCATTGCCAATTAAGGATAGGCTGCGAGCTTCAACTCGAAACTTACATTTATCGTAAATAAACTATATTAAATATATACTTAAATCAAAAGAAAAGTTTTTTTATTTTTGTTATTAATAACAATTTTAAAAAATATAATAAATATATTTTTTAAAATTATCTATATTTAACTAATTATATATTAATCAGCGTAGCATTTTTGGTCAATACTTGACAAACCAGTGTACTTATCTTTTACAAGTTTATCAATAGCCGTTTTACTATATACTTTGTCACCAAAAATACGTTCATCTGATGCATCTTTCGTGTTTTTAAGTAGTAGAATATGTTCTGTTGTGCCTTTTGAATGTTTAAACTCTGAAATTTTATATGAATATACTTGACCATCCATCTTAAATAGTTGAGTATCTATAGCAAATGATTCAATTGGGTGGTCTTTGATGTTAAAGGTTTGCTTACCAATATTTACTGAATGCTTCATAAAGAAGTTGCTATCGTGACGAAATATTGTGGCAACTAAACATTGACGAAGCTTGGAATCTACCTTGCGGTTTGCCAATAAATACCACTGACCCATAAGATCGTTGCTTAGACGCTCTTCTACTTTTTCTACTGCAGTAGGTGTAGTGTATAGTGTCACTTTTGTAACAATTGTTGGGTTTTTTGCACCAAATGAATTCCAAGAGCATTTCTGCGAAAATTCACGGGTTTTTTGAGCATTCCAGAATGCGGAACCGCCACAATCGAGATGCCCTTCAAAAGTGCTTTCTACATCAATTGAGAAGTAAGTAACATCATTTGGATTAAATTGTACAACCTTTTGCAAACCCTCTGTCTTTCCAAGACAATCTTTGCGATTTGTATGAACTTTTAATTTTTTATCAGCACCAGCTATAAAAACTGAACCACGACCGTCATATTTGACATATAAATAACTTGAAATACAAGCAGTTGTATGATTTGAAACAGTTTTAACTAATTTAAGATTTTTAATAAGGTCAGTATGCCGAGTAGTGCGAAGATTGAGATGATGGGTGTTATTACGGTGAATGAATGATGAAGATGATGAAGATGAAGAAGATTTAGAGGCACTGGACACACTAGATGAAGTTGCCCAAGCGGAAGAACTTGATTTTGAAGTAGATGCGCTAACTGTTGAAGTTGCTACTACTTTCACTGCTGGAGCTGGTGCTGGAGTAGCTTTAGAAGTATCAACTTTCACTGCTGGAGCTGGTGCTGGAGTAGCTTTAGAAGTATCAACTTTCACTGCTGGAGCTGGTGCTGGAGTAGCT
>Ga0114970_10001337_pt1 | contig 18398 bp, 13 predicted proteins | sample M_140205_XF_Meta_FD_87030 | JGI IMG/M metagenome (GOLD analysis project Ga0114970, IMG submission 87030) | Freshwater microbial communities from Lake Montjoie, Canada to study carbon cycling - M_140205_XF_MetaG | ecosystem: Environmental > Aquatic > Freshwater > Lake | place: Lake Montjoie... | reverse complement strand
TCAGGCAGGTGGGTGCTGTCCTAAGTGGCTTGTCACTTAGGACAGCACCGAAAATTGCGGCTGCGCTCTTCTATTTTGAGAGCCGCGCCGCATCTTGATCTATACGTCAGGTTGCACCGGACCTGATCTGCCCCCTTCAGAGTGGTCCATCGACTATTTTAGTCTGGATGCCGAAGGTGAAGGAAAATGGGCAAGAGACTCGGGCCTGAGGAGATTATCGGTAAGCTGCGCGAGGCCGAGATTATTCTGGCGAAAGGCCGGACGACGGGGGATGCGTGTCGTCGGATCGCGGTCACCGAAGCCAAAGTTCTGATCGAGGCCTGGCGGCTGCATTACAACACGATCAGCCCGCATAGCAAGCTCGGCTACCGACCACCGGCCCCGGAAACCGCGACGCCGCCATTGCCGTCTTCTGGTTACGCTACGCTCCACCTCCAGTCGGCAATGGCCAAGGAGGAAGCAATGTACTAAAATTCAACCCGGACCACCTATTGGGCGCCGATCACGACGTGCCTGTCAAATAGCTAATTATTGCAAGCTCTAGCCATTTAACGCACTCCCCATGATTTGAAAAAGTCGGGTTAAGTATTGTAAAACGAGCAGCTTATACTAAGGAGAAATTCTCATGACACTTCGCAAGACCGCGACACTGGTCGCGTTGCTGATGCTCGGCGCCACGCCGCTTTATGCCCAGTTCGGCGGTACACCCGAACAGCGCGCGGCCCGAGCTGCAGCGCTAGCCAAGCAGACGGAGCTGGAAGCTTCACTGCCCAAGCTAAGCTCCACAGAGGAAGTTCTTCCCTTGCGCATTCCAGGAGAGACGTTGGGCGAGACCGAGGGCGTCTCGATGAACAAGGCAGGGCACCTGTTTGTTTATTCGCGCACCGGCTGGGGCGGCACCGCCAAGGGCGGCACCGCGGCGAAGCTGTTCGAATTCGACCAGAACTATAAGTTCGTGAAGGAATGGCTTCCGAACTCCTATGGCGCATCCTTTGCCCATTCGGTTCGCGTAGATGCCAACCAGCATGTCTGGGTCGTGGATGAAGGCTCTAATACCATTGCCGAAGTCGCGCCCAATGGCGACCTGATCAAGGTGCTGGGTCGCAAGACCGAGGCGATTGACTATCTGGAAGAGTTTCTTGAACGGGGCGAAAGGGACACCGTTGAGCACCCTGTCGGCGGTACCGGCAGTTTCAACCGCCCCACCGATATTGCCTGGTCGCCTAATGGCGACAGTTTCATCGCAGACGGCTACAATAATTCGCGCGTGGTGAAGATCGCCAAGGACGGCACATGGGTGAAGGCAGTCGGTACCTTCGGCAGCGGGCCGAACCAGTTCAATACCGTGCACAGCATCGCCACGGATGCAGACGGCAATGTCTATGTCGCGGACCGTGGCAACAGCCGCATCCAGGTTTACGACTATGACCTGAACTTCAAGGAAAGCATCACCGGCATGGGTGCTCCCTGGTCCGTGCAGGCCACCGCCAAGTACATCTATAGCGGCGACGGCACGGGCAAGATCTATCAATATGATCGCAAGACTCGCAAGGAACTGGGCTGGTTCCAGAGCGGTCTTGGCTATGGCCAGACCGGCTGCCTGATCCATGAGCTGCATGCGGTTTCGGACAATGTCCTGATCCGCGGCTCCTGCACGCGCTGGGACGTGACGAAGATCACGATTAAGTAGGATCTTCGCCTGTTTTGATCTGGGGCCCGGACGTTTGTCCGGGCCCTTTTTCTTTGCCTGCCACCTTCATTTTCATTGCCGGATGCGAGCCTGGCCCCAATATACGCGCCTAAGCGCGTGACTTAAACTTGATCTCGGCACTGATTCGACATCCGTGGAGTGATATGGCTGCCTTGAGTTCCCGCACGGCGCGCCAGCGTCTCGTCTGCTGTTTTGCGACCATCCAGCTTCTCGGCCTGACGCCTGCCGCGGCCCAGTTGCTTCCGTCTCACACCCTCAGCATTCCCCGTACCTCCCCCAGTCATTTCGATTGGGGCCTTTCGACCGGGTTGAACGTCAGCGCCGGCAATTACGGCGCCAAATGTGCGGTGAACATCAAGTCGGTCACCTGCAATACCACCGGCACCACTTTGATCGAGCTGCCGATGACGGTTATGCTGCAGGCGGGTCGCCTGCGGATGGAAGTGACAGCGAGCTTTATAAATATCCAGGGACCGGGGAAAATTTCCGACAATTACTTCTTTCCGGTAGTGATGGCGCCATCCGCCACCGAACCAAAGCACCGCTCGGGGCTGGGCGACTTCACCATCGGCGGGGCCTGGCTCCTGCACCGTGAGGACGCATTTGTTCCGGCCATTGAAATCGGTGGCATCGCGAAACTGCCGACCGCGAGCAGCGGCTTAGGGACCGGCAAAGGCGATTTCGGCGCCCAGTTGAATCTCTATCGCACCCTGACGCCCTGGCTCACTGCCTATGGCTCGCTGGGCTATTTGTGGATTGGCGATATCAATACGGTCAAGTTGCACAGCGGCGCCCACGCTACCGGCGGCGTCGATGTCAGGATTGCCAGTTTCGGCGGCGGCGCCATGCTCGATCTCCAGCAAAGCACCTGGCAGGGAGCACCAGACTATGCATCGCTCAATCCCTATTTCACCTGGCATTTTCTTGGTGGCGTAGGTGTCACGCTCTACACCACCATCGGTCTGACCCGCGCCAGCCCCAGCCATGGCTTTGGCGTTCGCCTATCGCTGTGAAGACGGCAGCGGCAGGGCCTCGCTGAGAAAGGTCCGCTTTTTGACGCTATCCGGAAATGTCCGCTTTTGGGCGAAAAACAGACATGGCAAGCAGCCTGAACCGGCGCTTCTGATCCTCTGACACTCTATTTCTGTCTCTAGATTCTAAGCTGCACTAGGTTCGCACTCCGCTTGGTTTTGGCTTAAGGGGGGGCATGCCGTCCGCTCCCGATTAAAGCCAGTTAGGGTGATCTGCCCCCTTCAGAGTCGTCCATCGACTATTTTAGTCTGGATGCTGAAGGAGAAGGAAAATGGGCAAGAGACAGGGGCCCCGCCGCCTAACCCCCCCCGCTGATTCTTGCCTTCGCCCTGCTGTCGGCTTGCACAGCTGTCCAGCCAGCGCCCGCTCCGTCAGCCCAAGCCATCCACCGCGATGCCCACGGGCGCATAGAGCGTAGCGAAGCCGCCAGAGCAGCCTTCAAGCGTGGGCATCCCTGCCCAGCCACGCATCTGCCTACAGGCCCATGCCCCGGCTACATCATCGACCATGTGATCGCCCTGAAGCGCGGCGGGACGGATAACCCGGCGAATATGCAGTGGCAGACTGTTGACGAGGCTAAGGCGAAGGATCGGGTGGAGTAGGCTGCCACTGCTGGGCAATCATGCCGACCCAAAGGCCAGCAGAGCCATCCAGCCGGGATGCACAGGGCGGGCGAAAGGGGGTATGGTGGGCGGAAATGGGGATCGCCGCCATGAACCGCTCGCTCACATCCGCCCTGCTCGCCTTAACGCTCATGCTTGGATGTGGTGGCGTGACTCATGCCGTAGTCAGTAAATTTTAGCTATCCGTCGTCAAAACATTTGGCCCAGACGATCCTGTGCAGCTGAAGTTCGGACCCAGGCTCGACAAGAGTCTGGAAGATTATATTGCTACCACCCCCTGAGCGCCTTGGCGTCAGGTAGAATCATGATCGCGGCATTTTCCGCGATCATGATGTTGGCTGTCTTGGAACTCCCATTGCCGCCGCTGCCTGGCGTTACGGCTTGGGCTTGGTCCATTTGGTGACGCGCCCGACGCTGGTGTCGCCGGTGAAGATGTTGCCCTGCTTGTCGAAGGCCATGTAGGTGGTCTCGATCGCCTGGCCGGGCTCGCGGCCATAACCGTTGCCCATCGCGCCCAGCACCTTGCCGTTGCGGTCAATGCGCAGGATCTGTCCGTCCTGGCCACTGGCGATCCAGGGGTTTCCGGCGGCGTCAAAGTCGATGGCGCAGATCAGGTTGCGCATCTGCAGCGTCTTCACGAAGTGGCCGTCCTTGGTATAGACCACGATGCGATACTGCTCGCGGTCACCGATCCAGACATCGCCATTGCGCGGGTCCACCGCCACGCCATGCGCCATGCTGAACTTGCCCTGGCCGACGCTGTTTCCGTACCACTGGTTGATGAAGTCGCCATTCCTGTTGAAATGCAGCACGCGGGCTGCGCCCACCATATTGGCGGGATCGCCAGACTCCACATCGTTGGGGCTTTCATTGGCATGGCCTTCGCCGATGTAGAAATCGCCATTGGTCGCGAAGGCGATATCCATGGGCTGCCACAGCAGGCGCTGGCCCTTGGCTTCGTCCCAGTCGCCGCGCTTCAGCTTGCTGCCGAAGGTCTTCAGCAGCTTGCCGTCCGGCGACAGCTTCATGACGGTGGCGGCATCGGCATCGACGATCCAGACATTGTCTTCGCCATCCACGGCCAGGCCGTGTGGCTTTTCCTGGTGGCCGATCACATCGTCACCCACGGTCAGGATTTGCTTGTAGCTGGAGTCGAACTTGGTGAGCTGGGCGCTGCCGGGCAGGTGGCGCTGGAAGACCCAGAGATTGCCCTTGGAGTCGATGCCGACGGCCGGCACGCCGCTGTGATAGGGGCCGTTGTCGTCAGTGATGGAAAGCTTGATGGGGTAGGAGAAGGTGTAGCCCAGGGTCTGGCGCCACTGCACGCGCGGCACCATGTTGCGATTGGCCAGGCCGACAAAAATCGAATCGCAGACCGTGGCTTTCACGCATAGCGGCACATTGGCCTTGTTGTTGGGCGTGGTCGCCGGTTGCGTCCGGTAGGCCAGCGGATTGGCGATGCGCGGCGGCGGCGGCACCTGCAGGAACCAGCCGGGCGAACCGTTGGCGGCGGGGCCGCTGGTGGGTTGCGCCGCGACGGCAGACGCCGCCAAAAGAGCCATAACCGTCAGTGATGCAACACGCATGAAATTTCCCCCATTGTTTTCTGTTTTTGCAGATGATCGTTCTTACGGCTTCACCCACATGGTGACGCGGTCCTGGCCGGTGGAGCCGGTATAGATATTGCCATTGCTGTCCCAGGTGATGTAGCCGGTCTCGCCGACCTGGCCGATGCCCGCGCCGCGCCCGTTGCCGAGTGCGCCAAGCACCTTGCCGCTGCGGTCGATCTTCACGATCTGGCCGTCCTGTCCCGTGCCCAGCCACAGCTCGCCGGCCTTGTCGAAGGCGATGTTGCAGGTCAGGTTGCGCGTCTGGATGGTTTTGATGAACTGCCCATCCGCCGTGTAGACGACAAGGCGGTATTCCTCGCGGTCGCCGATCCAGACATCGCCATTGCGCGGGTCCACGGCGACGTCATGGGCCTGGAAGAATTTTCCCGGTCCGAAGGTGTTGCCATACCACTGGGCGATGAACTTGCCGTCCTTTGCGACATGGATGATGCGTGCCGCGCCGGAACGGTTGGCGGCATCGCTGCTGCCGGTATCGTTGGGGCTTTCATTGGCGTGGCCCTCGGCGACATAGGCCGATCCGTCCTTCGCGAAGGCGATGGAGATGGGCTGCCACAACAGGCGCTGGCCCTTGGCTTCATCCCAGTCGCCGGGACGGCCATGCTGGCCCAGGGTGAAGAGCAGCTTTCCCTCGGCGCTGATCTTCTGCACCGTGGCGCCCGATGTGTCGCAGATCCAGACATTGTTGTCCGCATCGACGGCAAGGCCGTGCGGCTTGTCGAGGTGATGGCCCAGTTCTTTCACGCCCAGCGACAGGATCAGCTTGCGGTCGGGACCGAACTTGAACAGTTGCGGCATGCCCGGCATCACGCGCTGCAGCACCCAGAGATTGTCGCGCGAATCCATGCCCACCGATGTGGCGCCGTCACCGCCCGGCGGAAGCTCATAGGGATAAGCCGGCCTATATCCCATGTTGAGCGGCTCTGACCGCCACTGCACGCGCGGCACGCCGCCCGTCTGGCGCACGCCACCCGCATTGTTGGCGGCCGTGGCGCAGATCACCGAGCGTTCGCAATTGGGCGTATTGGAGGTATCGGTCCCCGCCGTCTGTCCGGGCGAGTTGAGCGAGTCCTGGCAGGCCTGGCTGACTTTCGACTTGTTCGTTGAAAGACAGATGCGCAGCGCCTGGCCGCTCTGCCCGCCGCAGAATTTCGGAATATCCTCCCTGCACATCATGGCGTAGTTGCGTGACGGCAGGTTGGCGTCATGCGTGACGAACCAGGCGGGCGATCCATCCGCAGCGGGGCCGCTGGCGGGCTGCGCCGTGGCGGCTGTTGCCGTGACCAGAGCAATGACGGCAAGGCGCGCGACGCGCATCAAATCCCCCGGATGCTGTTTTTGTTTTGCGAAGTATGCGGCAGCGCGGGCCAAAGGCAAGCTGCGGCGAGCCTGCCTGCTGCGCCCGATCTTGACCCGCGCGGACAGGCCTATTCTACTCGCCGCAACAACAAGAATGTGCCTGCCGTCTTCGCAGTTGCGGTCGAACCCCTGGGCGGGTTTCGCAACGATCCGGCCGCACCCTGGGAGGGACATGTCATGGTTTCGCGTCGCGCAGGATTGTTTCTGGCTGTCACATGCTTGGTTGCCACCGCTGCGCTGGCCCAGCCGCGCCGCAACGAGTTCAATTCCACCGGCGTTCCGCCGGGCGATTACGGCAAGACGCTGCGCTCTGCCGAAGACATGGCGCTGCCGAACAATTTCGAACGCGACGAAACCTGGCTGAAGTTTCCCAAGGGGCGGGTGCTCGGTGCCACCAGTGCCCTGGACATAGACCGGGACGGCAAGTCGGTCTGGCTGGTGGAGCGTTGCGCGGGCGTGGGTGGCTGCACCGCCGTGAAAACCGACCCGATCATGAAGTTTGACGCCAACGGCAAGCTTGTCCGCTCCTTCGGCGCGGGGCTGCTGGTCTATCCGCATGGCATGTGGGTGGATCGCGACGGCAATGTCTGGGTGGCCGATACCCAGTCCAACATCCAGCGCAATGACGGCACGCCGAATCCGGCGGCGGCGGGCGCCAGGCCTGCGGGCAACCGCGTCCTGAAGTTCAGCCCGGCAGGCAAGCTGCTGCTGCAGCTTGGCACGACCGGCCAGTACGGCGCCGACGACAGCCGCTTCAACCAGCCTTCGGATGTCATCACGGCGCCCAATGGCGACATCTTCGTCGCTGACGGCCATGAACTGACGAACCTGCCGCCGCGCATCATGAAGTTCGACAAGACGGGCAAGTTCCTCAAGGCTTGGGACCTGTGCAGCAAGAGCGTTGTTCCCTTCGATTGCAGCCACAGCCTGGCGATGGACAGCCAGGGCCACATCTTCGTCGCGGATCGCGGCAACAGCCTGGTCCTGGTTTACGACCAGGACGGCAAGCGCCTCGCCGAATGGAAGCAGTTCGGCAAGCCCAGCGGCCTCTACATAGACAAGAATGATGTTCTCTATGCGGGTGACTCCGTTTCCAGCGTGCAGGAAGGCAATGCCTTTATCCGCGGCGTGCATATCGGCAGCGCCCGCACCGGCGCAGTCACAGGCTTCATCCCCGATGTGCTGGGCAATCCCACGCCCTGGTTTCCGCTGAAGGGCACGACCGGGCCCGAGGGCGTGGTGGCCGATGCGCAAGGCAACATCTTCGTCTCGCAGGTGGCGCCTTTCGGCCAGGTGGCGCGCTACAGGCGAACGCCGCATTAGGGACAGGCCTGGCGGGGCTTGCCTCTCCCGCCGCCCCCGCTAAATTGTCAGACAAATAAAGACAAGCGGGCCAGGTCCCGCCCGCCGGGAGAGATGTCATGCAGAAGACCATCGCGCTGAAGCTCGTGTTTCTCATGTTGGGCATGGCCCTGGCGGGCGGCGCGCTCACGCTGCCCCTGGCGATGGCGCAGGACGCCAGGCTGCCGTCCCGGCCGGAAGGCCCCTGCGATATCTACGCGGCAGCCGGGGCGCCTTGCGCCGCCGCGCACAGCACGACGCGCGCGCTCTATGCGTCTTACAGCGGCCCGCTCTACCAGGTGTTGCGCAAGTCCGACGGGCGCACGCTGAACATCGGCGTGGCACGTCCCGCGATGGGCGACGCCGGCGGCTATGCCAATGCCGCCATGCAAGATGCATTCTGCGCCGGCTCCACATGCTGGATCAGCATCATCTACGACCAGTCGCCGAAGCGAAATCACCTCTACCAGGCACCGCGCGGCGCGTTCCTGGGGCAGGGCATGGGCGGCTACAACACTCTGCCACTGGCCGATGCCGCGCCAGTGATGCTGATGGGTCACAAGGTCTATGGCGTCTATATCGTGCCGGGCATGGGCCTGCGCCTGAACGATCCGCGCGGCACTGCCGTCGATGATCAGGCGCAGGGCCAATACTGGGTGCTCAACGGCCAGCACTTCAATTCCGGCTGCTGCTTCAATTACGGCAATGCCGAGATCACCAGCCGCGATGACGGCAACGGGACAATGGAGAGTACCCATTTCGGCAACGCCACGGCCTGGTATCACGGCCAGCCGCCCGGTCCCTGGGCGATGACCGACCAGGAAAACAACCTGGTCGGCTGCGTCAATCCCGGCAGTGAGTCCGAGTTCTGCTCCAACCTGCCCAGCATCAGCTACCGTTTCGTCACCGCCATCGCCAAGGGCAAGCCGGGAAGCTGGGCTTCGCAGGTCGGCGATGCCCAGAACGGACAATTGCATCTGCAGTTCGATGGTCCGCGCGTCGATGTCACCTATGACCCGATGCGCAAGCAGGGCGCCATCCTGCTGGGCAATGGCGGCGACAACAGCATCGCCAGCCAGGGCACCTTCTATGAAGGCGCGATGACGGCGGCCAATACCTATCCGTCGCACGAAGCCGACCAGCGCGTGCAGGCCAATGTCGTGGCCGCGCGCTATGCGGTGCCGATGCTGACGGTGGCGCCGGCGGCGGCTATCGCCATGCCGACGGGCCTGCAGACCTTTGTTCCGGGCCTGTCGCAGGACACGATGGTGGCCTTCACCAACAGCACGGGCGCCCCCGTGCGCGGCGTGCGGCTCAGCCTGTCGTTGCCGCCGGGATGGACGGCGCTTGTGCCCGGCACCATGCAGACCGCCGTGACGATTGCCGGCCCGGTCGCGCCGGGCGCCAGCGTCAACGCCACCTTCCGTGTCACCGCCGGTGCCAGCGGCTTCAATGGCGACATGGTCGCTACCGCCAACTGGACTGGCGGAAGCTGGAAGGCGCTGCAGCGTCTGCGCAACGCCGCGCCGGTCAAGCTCAACGAATTCCGCATTGCCGACGCCACCAACGCCAGCAACAGCTTCATCGAACTCTACAATGCCGGCACCAACACGGTGGATGTCTCCAACTGGAGCCTGACCCAGCACCAGGTCTGGCAGACAGTAAACTCCGCCATCCGCATTCCGGCGAACACAAGGCTGGCGCCGCGCAGCTTCTACTTGCTGGGGCTTGCCAATTCGGGCCTGGCGATTCCGGCGCGCGCGGGCGACAGCACCATCCATGTCCGCAGCGTCGAGGGCCTCAAGCTGGGCGACACCATCCTGGTCGATGGTGAAAGCCGCCGCATCACACGGCTTGGCACCGCGGCAGGCCCGGAGACCACCGTCTGGCAGCCCATGCCCGAAGGCGGGCGCTCGATGCTGACCGTTGAAAAAGGCGCGACCAATGTGCCGGTCGCCAGCGTCGCCGGTTTCGCCGTGGGCGAGAAGATCGCGCTGGGTCATGGCGCCACCTATCCAGCTACCTACCGCGAGACCGAACGCTTCGAGATCGTCACCGTCACCAGCGTCGGCAAGCCCGGCGCCTATCCCTATCTGGCGACGGATGCCGCCGCCGGTGCCACCAATATTTCGGTGACCAATGTCGCCGACATCTCGGTGGGCGACAGGATCCGGCTGGATATCGACAGTGTCGGTCACGGCATCGAAACCGTCACGGTCAAGACGGTCGGCACGCAAGCGATCCTGCTGGCGCTCCAGGCCGATGCGGCTGCGGGCACGGCGGGCATCCAGGTGCGGCCCGGCACCGGCGTGTTCAACAATGCCGCCGTCAATGCCGGTCCCGGCCTCGCCGCGCTGGCGGTGGGGCAGAAGCTGGTGGTCGGCAACCCCGGCAAGACGCAGACGGTCACCATCACCGCCGTGAACGGCGCCAGCGTCACGATCACGCCCGCGCTGACCCGGGCGCATGTGGCCGCCGAAGCGGTGGTTGGACCGGGTACGGGCCTGGAGCTGACCGCGCCGCTGAAATTCACCCATGCAGGCAACCTGCCCTTCTCCAATCGCGGCACCGGCATCCGCTTCATGCCGGCCACGGCCTTTGCCCGTGCCACCAACGAGCCGGTGCTGCCGCTCGGCACCGGCATCACGCTGGACCGTCCGCTGGTGCAGAACCACGCCATCAACGCGGTGGTGCGGCGCGAAGGCATCACGGTGGTGGGCTATCAGGGCCCGGCGCCGCAGCAATGGTTCGGCGGTCCGGCATTGTCCGCCGCCGGTGGCAGCATGGTGCTGCGCGATGCCGGCAACCGTGTCGTTGACAGTCTGAATTACGGCCTGGTCGTCGATCCCTGGGCCGCAGAAGGCTATCACGGCGTTTCCGGCACGGGGCAGGCGGGCTGCCGCGCCCCAGCGGCCGGTGGCCGTGGTGGCCGTGGCGCGGTCATCACCGTCAACAGCAGCGCCGGACGCCTGCCGGATGGCCGTGACAGCGACAGCAACTGCAACGACTTCATGGCCCAGCCGGCAACGACCTTGTCGGTGGCGGCAGCGGCCGGTGCCGGCAATATCAAAGTGACGAGCGTGGCAGATTTCGCTGCCGGCCAGAGCGTGACCATCAATGCGGGCGCCAACGCGGAAATCGCCACCATCGCGGCGGTGGGCACCCCGGGCGCCACGACCAGCGGCGCCGCCGTTGCGGCCGGCGAAACCGTCATCCCGCTGGCCGCGCCGGCGGCCGGCTTCACCGCTGGGCAGGCCATCATCATCGACAGCGGTGCCAATGCCGAGACGGTGAACCTGCTGGCGGCACAGGGCGGGCGTGGCGGCGCGCGCATCACCATCGCGGCACCGACACGCTTTGCCCATCCGGCCGGTGTGCCGATCGCTGGCAGCGGCATCACGTTGCAGGCGCCGCTGACCAGGGCGCATGGGGCGGGGGCGCAAGTCACCACCGATCTGCCGACGCCGGGGGCCCCGAACCGGTATTCCGCGCGGCGGTGAAGCCTCTTTCGCCGCGCGCAAAAGCGGAACCTGCGCCTGCCAAATCGGCAGCGACCCGCTGCGCTTTTGCTATGTGCTTGATTTCCCTGCCGGCCAGATCTGGCACAACTGCGGGCGGGGCCGCAATGGATCTCCTGCTGGTGCCGACCACGCCCGGTCATCCCACCGTGGCGCAGGTCGCCGCCGACCCCATCGGGGCCAACGCCCGTAACGGCCTTTATACAAACTTCGTCAATTTACTCGATTGCTGCGCCATCGCCGTGCCTGCCGGGTTCAAGGATGATGGCCTGCGCCTTTGGCGCGACGTTGATCGCGCCCGCCTTTCTCGATGCTGCGCTGGGCAAGCTGGCCGGCCAATTTGCAACGGAGACCTGATATGAGCGAACGCATACCCCTTTTCGTCGTCGGCGCGCATTTGAGCGGCATGCCGTTGAACCGCGAACTGACCGATGTGAAGGCCGAGCTGCGCGGCTCGGTGCAGACCGCGCATGACTATCGGCTGTTCGTGCTGCCCGATACCACGCCGCCCAAGCCCGGGTTGCTGCGCAAGCCGGGCTTCAATGGCCTTGGCATCGCGGGCGAAGTCTGGCTGCTCGATCCGGCCGATTCGTCGCGCGTATTCCCGCGCCGCTGGGCATCGGCAAGGTGATGCTGTCCGATGGCGAGATGGTGAGCGGTTTCCTGTGCGAGGCCTATGCCACCGAAAGCGCGGAGGAAGTCACCCATCTGGGCGGCTGGCGGCGTTACATCAAAAGCCGGAATGCGGGCTGACGGTCCTTATTCTTCGACCGTTACCCGGGCGCCGTCGCGCAGCAGGCTGAGATCGCCCGTCACCAGCCGGTCAACCGCAACGAAAACGCTTCCAGCCCTTTTCAGGACTGGAAGCGCTTGTCATTGCAGATGCGAAGGCGTTAGCGCGGCAGGGCGTAGGCGACATAGGCCGCCTGGCCACGGCCACCGGTGGCCAGCATCACAAACTGGCGGCCATTCACCGTGTAGGAGCCAGCGCTGTTGCCGCCCGTAGCCGACAGCGTGGTCTTCCACAACTGCTTGCCATTCTCGGTGCTGTAGGCCTGCAGCTCGTTGCCTGCCGCGATGAACAGCAGGCCGGTCGCCGTCACCAGCGGTCCGCTGCTGTTGGCGCGGCCCGGCAGGTAGATGCTCCACTTGTAGAAGCCGGTGTTGAGATCGATGGCATTCAGCGTGCCCTGCGACGTGGCTTCGTCCAGCGCCGAGCCGCCCGAAGGCAGCCGGAACTGGCCATAGCCCGCAAAGTTGTAGTCGAGCGCGCCAATGCCGTTCTGTGCCCCGCCGATGGCGGTGGGCCCGCCCGGCTTGCCGATCATGTCGCGCACCTTGCTGTTGTCCAGCATGCGCGTCATGCCCGAACCATTGGGCGCGCTGGCATAGAGAACGCCCTTGCGGTCGGCTGCCATGCCGCCCCAGGTGCCGGCAAAGCCCGGCGCCACCAGCGTGTCCTGGCCCAGCGCCAGCGGCGTGAAGGGCGCACAGTTGCCCAGCACCCCGGCGAGGACATTCTTGGCCTCCGCATTGGCGGCGGGCGAGACGTTGGTGAGGTCCTTTTCGGTGAAGCACTTGCGCGCCATCGGGCGGGGCAGGGTCGGAATCGGCTGGGTCTTGGCCGCGACTTCGCCCGGCACGGTGCTGGGCGGCACTGGCACTTCCGGAATCGGGAAGATCGGTTTGCCGGTGGTGCGGTTGAAGACGTAGATCTGCGCCGTCTTGTTGGTGGCCACGGCGATATCGACCTTGGCGCCGCCGCGCGTGATCGTGGTCAGCACCGGCACGTTGATCGGGTCCACGTCCCAGATGTCGTGATGCACGAGCTGGAAGTCCCAGATGCGCTTGCCGGTCTTGGCGTTCAGCGCAATCGTCGAACTGGCGAAGCGGTTGTCGCCCAGGCGCCTGGCGCCATAGAAATCGTCGGCGGCCGAACCGGTATTGACGAAGACGATACCGCGAGCCTGGTCGACGCTCGCGCCCGACCAGGCGTTGGCGCCGCCCTGGGTCAGGTGCGCGTCCTTGGGCCAGGTATTGGCACCGGCTTCGCCCGGATGCGGAACGGTGTGGAAGGTCCAGACCAGCTTGCCGCTGCGGGCGTCGAACGCGCGCACATCGCCGGGCGAGGCCGGCGTGTTCTCTGCCAGACGGCCATTGACGATGACGAGGTTCTGGTAAACCGAGACCGGCGAGGTGATGTAGATCTTGTTGTCCTCGGCGGCCCCGCGCAGATTCTCGCGCGCATCGATGCGGCCATTGCCGCCGAAGCCCGGCACAAGCTGGCCCGTCTCCGCGTCGATCATGAAGATATACTGTTCGCGCCCGAAGACGACCCGCAGCTTGCCATTGTCGTTCCAGGTGGCCAGGCCGCGAATGGGCTGGGTGCCTTCCAGCTTCGGATCAAAGGTCCATTTCGGCTTGCCGGTCTCGGCATCCAGCGCCACGACGGTGCGGCTGGTGGTGACGACATAGACGGTGTTGCCGATCTTGATCGGCTGGCTTTCCAGACCGCCTGCTTCCATCGGGAAGCGCCAGGCTTCGCGCAGGCCGCTGACATTGGCAGGCGTGATCTGGGTCGCGGGCGAATAGCGGTCGGACGCGCTGCCGCCATGGAAGCCCCAGTCCAGATTGGCGTTGCTGCTGGGCTGGCCCTGCGCCACCGCGATCGCCAGCGAAGCGACCGCGCCCAGCGCGAGGATCGCCACTTTATGCCTTGCCTTCATGTTCCGCCCCTTGTGCGTGTGAAGCCGGTTGTACCGGCGATTGTTGCTGCAGCTTTTACACGAAATGCACGGTCCCGCCACACGCGCGGCAGGCGTTTTCACGCGGCCGGGAAGCTGCTCTCACGCTTTGAAAGGTGAAGATTAATTCGCCGGAGGGGTTGTCGTCCGGCGGAGCACGGTGAAATTGCGCAACCGTTCCGACGCCTGGGCGAAGCTGCCATCCATCAGGAGCACCTTGCGATAGCCCTCATAGGCCTCGCGGGTGCGGCCCAGCAATTCCAGCGCCACGGCACGGTTATATTCGGCGATGGGCGGAAAGCTGGGGTCCAGCGCGATGCCGTGTTCGATCTGCGCCAGGGCTTCGTCATAGCGCTTTTTCTTGATGAGGATGGCGCCGCGATTGACATAGGCGTCGCCCAGGTCGGGGCGCAGCGCGATGGCCTTGTTGAAATCGGCCTCGGCCTCGTCGGTGCGCTGCAGCCGATCCAGGATGACGCCGCGATTGTCGAAGGTTGCGGCGCGGTCGTTATGGCCCATCACGTCGCGTTCCAGCGCCAGATTGCAGATTTCCAGACCGCGCAATAAGTCGCCGTCGAAGCGCGCCTGGCGGTAACAGTCCGAACCCAGCAGCGTGCCATGCGAAGTTATCACCTGCGCCTGCGCGGCATTGGCCGCAAACATCACGCTTATCATCAGGAAAAATCGCTTCATGAATTCCTCCTTGCAAAAATGATGCTGCAGTTGCGTTGTGCGAAGAGTATCCGAAACTTTTTTGTCACATGCATCAGAATTTCTGTTTCTGCAACGGTTTGAAGTTACCCTAACGGAAGGATGAAACTCGCGCTTCTCTCATTCTGCGAGTATCGCCTCTTTGCGCATTTGTCTGACACTTGCTTACAAGCACAAACCGCGTGTAGCGGATTAGTCGTACGTAAACGTATGGTTCCGCAAAATAATATATCCTATCAGGGGGCAGTGCTTATGAATCGTACTTATCGGATTGCCAATCTTCTTGCTGGCGTGAGCGTTCTGGCCATCGCCTCCGCCGTCCAGGCGCAGACCCCGGCCACCGAGGCGCCGGAAGAAGTGGTGATTACCGGTTCGCGCATCATCGCCAACGGCAACAACATGCCGACCCCGGTGACCGTGATTTCCACCCAGGAAATCACCGACAACGTCCCGAAGAGCGTGATGGACGGCCTTCAGCAGCTCCCCATCTTTGCTGGCGGACGTAGCCCCACCACCAATGTCGGCAACAGCTCGCAGAACAACGCCTCGCACCAGTTCAACATCCGCAATGTCGGCATCACCCGTACCCTGGTTCTGTATAACGGCCGCCGCATCGCCCCGACGTCTCCCACGGGCGAAGTCAATGCCGACATCATTCCCAACATGCTGCTGCAGCGCGTCGACGTCGTCACCGGCGGCGTTTCGGCCGTCTACGGCTCCGATGCCGTGGCCGGCGTGGTCAACTTCATTTCCGACCACAGCCTGGAAGGCATCAAGGGCGAAGCCAGCTTCGGTGCCTCCGACTATGGCGACGGCATGACCAAGCGCATCGGCGTAGCCGGCGGCATGACCATCCTGGGCGGCTATGGCCACATCCAGGGCAGCATCGAATACTACAAAAATGACGGCATTCTGGGCGCCGACAAGCTGCAGCGTCCCTGGGCCGCTGCGGTTAAGACCTCGCAAGGCGCTGGCACCGCGACCAACCCGAACAAGTTGGTCCTGGACACCCGCCTGGCGTCCTCCAGCTATGGCGGCTTAATCACTACGGCCAGCAATTCCGCCTCCAATCCGTTCCGCGACATGACGTTCAACGCGGATGGATCGCTGCGGTCCTTTGTTCATGGCGCGGCCACCGGCAGCGGCAACGTCGAAACCGGCGGCGACGGCATCTACTACAAGGAAGCCTCGCTGGTCGCCACGACCAACCAGATCCAGGGCAATGGCCGCTTCGACTACAACTTCACCGACGAGATCGCTGCCTATATCGATGCGACCTACACCAAGGGGCAGAACCGCAACAATCACCAGACCAACGAGTTCCGCAACTTGGTGATGAACTCGGCCAACCCGTACCTATCCGCTGCGCAGAATACCGCTCTGGCGCCCGCGACCACTACGACCGGCGGTCTCGGAACCTTCACCATGAGCAAGACGATGGAGCAGGCGCCGCCGCTGTCGTCCAACAGCTGGACCACGGCCTACCTGATCAATACCGGCCTGACCGGCTCGGTCGGCGGCTATAATTGGGAAGTCTCGTACACCCACAACGAGAACACCCAGCTAACCCGCAATGAAGCCAACATCAACAACCAGAAGCTTTATGCTGCGCTGGATGCGGTGCGAGACGGCTCCAACAATATCGTTTGTCGCATTACCACCACCAACCCGACCGTGCTGCCGGGTTGCGTGCCGCTGAACCCGTTCGGCCCGGGCTCCGAGACCACGGCGATGCTGAATTACGTCCTGGAAGAGACCAAGTTCACCGCTGCTACCGTCATGGACGATATCGGCGCCAGCATTACCGGCTCGCCCTTCGACAACTGGGCCGGCCCGGTCGGCTTTGCCCTGTCCGGCGAATGGCGCAAGACCAACCTGGACGTAGTCAGCAACGCGCAGCCGAGCAATCGTGTCAACTGCACGGGCCTGCGCTACAACTGCACCGTCAACACACTGAGCCACATCTCCAATATCCTGAACAGTGCCAGCGGGCTCAGCCAGTCGGTGGGCGAAGGCGCGCTGGAAGTCCAGCTCCCGCTGTTCCGCGACGTACCCCTGGCCAAATCCGTCGATCTCAACGGCGCGGTGCGCTACACCAACTACAACAACAGCGGCACTGTGATGACCTGGAAGGCAGGTCTGGTCGGGATTTTGAGCGACGAGTTGACGCTGCGCGCCGTGATGTCCCGCGACATTCGCGCCCCAAACCTGAACGAGCTGTACTCGCCGAAACTGGTCAATCCCGCGGGGACCACGGACCGCCATGTGCTGACTAACGGCCTGCCGACCCAGCTGCAGGCGCCGTTCGTGACGATCTCAAACCCGTCCCTGAAGCCGGAAGTGGCGCACACCACCACAGTCGGCGGTGTGTATCGCCCGTCATGGCTGTCGGAATTCTCGCTGTCGGTTGACTATTATCACATCAACATCGGCAACGCGATTACCAACATCTCGGGTCAAAATTCCACCGTTCAGGATATCTGCGAAGTCAGTAACGGGACGTCGGAATATTGCAGCCTGATCACCCGCCCGCTGCCCTTCTCCGACCGCTCGCTGGCCAACCTGGTGACGTCCTTTACCACTCAGCCGCGCAACGCGCAGTCGGTTATTACTGACGGCGTCGATATTGAGACGAACTACTCGGCGCCGTTGTTCGGCGGCAATCTGAACCTGCGCATGCTGGCCAGCTATCAGCCCATGTTGAAGACGGTCCAGTTCCCCGGCGCCAACACGCTGAATGCAGCGGGTGCTTCGCCCCTGGCGAGCTTCCGAGGCACGCTGTTCGCCCGCTACAACTGGAACGAGTGGACGCTGGCGATTAGCGAGCGCTTCCGCAATGGTACCAAGCTGAGCTCGGACCGCTATTGCCCTGCCATCGTCGTCGGCAGCTGCCCCGTCATCTCGCCAATCTTCGCCAACTCGTTCCGCAACCCGGGCACGGCGCTCTACACCAACCTCAACCTGACCTATAACTGGGAAAATGCCCCGCTGGGCACCACCACCCAGTTCTTTGTCGCGGTCGAGAACGTGTTTGATCGTCAGCCCACCTCGGTTGGCGGCGGCGGCACGGTGCCCAGCCTGTTCCCCGGAACCTTCGGCACTGACGACACCATCGGCCGCTTCTTCACGGCGGGCATGCGCGTTCGGCTCTGATCGACGGGTCGCCTGAGGCCAAAAGTTAGACGCCGCGTGGGCCCTCTCTCCGCGCGGCGTTTGCTTTTTGTGGGCAGTGTTTACAAGCGCGCTTGGCGAATTCTGTCAGGTTCTTTAGATTTCCGGCCGCGCTCGGGGCTTTTTTACCCCGGCGGAAAGTCTATGGTTTGCCTAACAAAAACCGTCCTGGGGGGACATCTATGCGCAAAGTTCTGGTTGCCGCCGCTTTTCTGGCTGGTGTTTCCATCATGGGTGCCGCTGTGGCGCAGCAGGCCGCACCGGAGGCGGGCCGTGGCCCACAGGCCGGTCGTGGCCCGGTGACGCCCAACCCCGATATCCGTCTGTCGCCCTTCGCGCCGTCCACGGCGGCGACCACTTTCGGCAGCACCTGCGCTGGTTGTCACGGCACCAACCTGGCTGGCACCCCCCGGGCGCGCAGCCTGTTTGATGCCACGTTCCTGGCCAACCGCACAGACAACGAGATCGTCAATTCGATCATGACCGGCTTCCCGGCTGGGCGCATGCCCGCCTTCAAGGGCCGCATCAACGACGCCCTGGCGCACCAGCTGGTCTATTAC
>Ga0114970_10001335_pt1 | contig 18414 bp, 7 predicted proteins | sample M_140205_XF_Meta_FD_87030 | JGI IMG/M metagenome (GOLD analysis project Ga0114970, IMG submission 87030) | Freshwater microbial communities from Lake Montjoie, Canada to study carbon cycling - M_140205_XF_MetaG | ecosystem: Environmental > Aquatic > Freshwater > Lake | place: Lake Montjoie... | reverse complement strand
GAGCACCTCGCTGGTGTGGCCGCGACGGAGTTCGAGCGCGTAGGTGATGCCGTTTCCGCATTCGGAATGCGCGGCGGCGACATCGCCATGGATGCTCAACGTGCCGCCCTTTTCACAACGCCACGCGATGACCGAGGCACGCGTCGGCGAGGGGTGCGTGGCGATGCTGTGGCCCTTCATTTCGCCAGGAATGCGCACGGTGGCATCGGACGAGTTCGCTAGCACGCTGAGCGCCTGATCTCCCTGCCAGCCTTTGATGAAGTTGTAGTCCGGCGTGCTCTTCATCTGCTTGGTGAGCAACGGTTCAAGCTTGGTGGTGCCGTAGCCGAGGTATTCGCGCCAGGCGGCCATCAAAACGGGATCAGCGCCGTCTTTGCCGCTGGCGATGGCATTCAAGACCGACGCCGTTTCCGCGATGATGCGGCTGCGTTGTGTCTCCAAGTGCTTCACGAGCGCTGGAAGGCCGCTGATGGGCAAATCTGGCCTGCCAGGAGCCACGAGGCGCGGATTCTCCCACACGACTTCATCATGAGTGCTGCCATCACCTGCATCCGTGGTGCTGAGGTAGAGCGTGACATCGGTTTCCGAGGCGAGCTTGAGCCGCATCTCATGTTTCGCGACCAGCGGTGTCACCGGCTCCTGCCAGGCCTTCGGGCCGTTCGCTTTGCCGATGTGGCCGACATTCGCGAAACGCCACAGCACCTTCTGCCACGGCTCGATATCAGCTGCGGTGAGTTTTTTCTCACGAAACTTGGCCCGCAGCGGATCGAGCAAAACGGACGGCTTTGTGCCAGTGAGTGTCTCGCGCAGAATGCCGAGATACTTGGTGCTCAAGCCCTCGCTGCTGGCACGGCCTTGCAGTGCATCGAGATACTTCGCGAGAGGCAGATGGCCGCTGCCCGTGCCGGTGTCGAGCTTGATGCCCTGAGCGACGGTTTGCGAGCCTGTGCCCGCAGTCGTGTGCTTAGCATAGATCGCCCGAATGTTCATCAGAGCTTCGTCTGTCCAGTCGCTGGCTGAAGTGCTCGGTGAGAAACGAACGCCATCCGGCGTAAGCACCGCGTGTGAGGCGATGTCTTTTGCCGCATCCAGATACTTCGTGAGCAACGCAGGCGACATCACAAGAGCCGCACCCGCGTTGGTGAATCCCTCGCCAGCCGCTCCATCAACGGGAAACTCCTTCGCCGGATCAAGCGACGGGACGCCGGTGAGATCACGGATCGTGTAAGTGTATTCCATGTTCGACAGCCGCCGCAGCACCACCGGCCCTGGATCACCTGCGCTGGCGAGCGCGACTCCATCCAGCGTGCCCTGCATCCAGTCCGTGAGCATCTTAATCTGCTCGGGTGACGGCTTGGGTTTGCCCTTCGGCGGCATCTCCTTGTCGCGGATCTGATCCAACGAATGTTCCCACACGACGGGATCACGCTTCACCAGATCGAGTGAGGTGAAGCGCTCGAGATCGAGATCGCCCTTCTGCTTCTTCGTCGAGTGGCAATCCAGGCAATACTGTTTGAGGACAGGCTGAATGGTTTGCTCGAAGACCTGCTTTTGATCGGCAAAGGCATGGGTGGAAACCGATGCGATGGCGATGAATGCCAGCCATTTTTCAACGCGCATTGCTTTGCGCGTCATCGTGTGATCAGCAGGTTTTTTAAAGGCTGGTTTCATGATTGGAGCCCAGTGTTGGATGGAAAGTTGAGGGTGATGGTGCGGTTCAGATACCCGCGAGCCGTTCGGTTGAATCGTTGAAGCGGTCGAGTTTCAGGCCGCCCCAGTCCATGAGGTTGAGGAAGAGGCTGCACATGCGGCGGTTGGGTTTGTCGAGGTAGTCGAGCACGCGGCCGCCACGCAGATTGCCGCCCGCGCCGCCGAGCAGGATCACGGGGAGTTGCTTGGACTCATGGTTGCCGTGCAGCATGCTGGAGCAGTGCATGATGGCGGTGTTGTCGAGCAGGGTGCTGTCGCCTTCCTTGATCTCGCTCATGCGCTGGCAGAGGTAGGCGAGCTGCGACATGAAGAACTGGTTGAGCGTGATGAGATCGTCCGGCTGCGAGTGGGCGATGTAGTGATGGTGATCGCGGATGCCAAGATGCGCGTGGACGATGGTGGAGGCGTCGTTGCAGTATTTCATGGTGGCGATCCGCGTGGAGTCCGTGCGGAAGGCGAGAATGAGGATGTCATTCATGAGTTTCCAATACTCGGGAAGATCCGCCGGGATGCCGTCGGCAGGGCGTGGGCGATCAGGGCTGGTGAGGATCGGTTTCCATTCACCGGCCGCGCGTTCTTTGCCAGCACGCTTGATGCGGCCCTCGATCTCGTGGACGGAGCCGAGATACTCTTCAAAGCGCTGACGGTCCGCGCTGGAGAGTTTGCGTTGCAGGGCCTTGGCGTCATCGAGCACGGCATCGACGACGCGGCGGTCATCGCGGTTGCGCTCGGTGCGGAAGAGCTGATCAAAGGCGAGCGCCGGGCGCGTTTCGGTCCATGTCGGCGACACGGGCGAACTCCACGAGATATGCGAGCCGTAGAGCAATGGATGACCGTCCTGCAGTCCAGGCACCGCCTCCTCGCAGCCGAGCACCAGGGAAGGCAGCCGTGTGCGGTCGCCGATCTGCCGCGCCATCACCTGGTCGAAGCTGACACCCGTGTGGACCTCGTTCTTTGCCATGGTCGCGCCGCTGAGCATGTTGCCCGTTTGCATGCAGTGGATGATCCCGTTGTTCGCCTGCTCGTTCCACAGGCCGCGCAGGAAGACCATGCGCTCCTTCCAAGACTCCAGCGGCTTCAGGCAAGGTCCGAGTTCCATCGCCGCGCCGTCGCCCTTGGCCCACCAATGCTTCGAGTGGAAACCCATGCCGGTGAAGGTGACGAGCGTGCGCGTCGGCGGCAGACTGGCGGCGCTCGCGGCGGCGGCCCGGGCCGGTCTCATGCAATCGAGCAAAGGCAAGGCGAGTGTCGCCCCGATTCCGCGAAGCGCATGGCGGCGGCTGATGAGCCAGTTGTTGCGTTGGATGTTCATGGATGGAGTTGGGATTGGGATTGAGCGAATGTGGAAAAGGGTGCGATGTCGGCGCGCGGAGTTTTGAAATGCGAAGCCTGCAGCGTGGCCAGCGGGGCAATCAAACGTAGTTTCATGAATGGAAGGTAAAGATGTGAGGGTAAAAATGCAGGTTTCTGGAATCGTTTAGCGCCCATCTTTGGTCACCGTTACAGACACCGGCTCCAAGCCCACCGGCTTCCCATCGCTCGCCTTGCTCAAGGGATTGCCAGCAGCAGGGATGAAGTCTTCAAAATCGAGCGGGGCCAGGGTGTTGCCGGATTGGTGGAGTTCGGTTTCTCGCCAGGCGGCTTCGATTTTGCGCCACTCGGGGTTCTCGCCATCGTTGCGGGGGACGAGTTGGGGCGCGGCGGGTAGGGCGGGATTGCCGGTGCGGGTGTTCAGTTCCTGGCGGAACTTGGTCTGCATGTCGGCAAGGAGGAGATTTTCGCCGCGATAGGTGGCGGGATCTTCGTGACCGACTTTCTGGCCGTGGATGTGCGCGGTCTCGACGATGCGCCGCTGATCGCCAGGGATGCGGGTGAAGAAGACATTGTGATCGGAGCGCAACGCTTCGGCGTGCCACACGCGCAGCAAGGCGTTATTGACCTTCGATGGGATACTGTCGCAGACGAGGTTGTGGTGGAAATGCACGAGCACGTCCGGCGTGTCCACGTGCGCGGTCATGGCGCGGATGAAGTTGTTGTAGAAGACGCAGTGGCGCACGGTGAGGTCAGGGCAGTTGCTGGCGCCGATGGCCTCGCCCATGCCGTTGATGAAGACGCAGTTCTCGACGGTGAGGTTCCGCTCGCGGGAGGGTGCGATCAGAGTGCCCACGTAGCCCTCGATCTCCCGGCCATCATGGAAGCAGCGTCGGATCATGTTGTTTGATCCACCGTTCAACTGGATGATCGGTCCCAGCTCCGGCGCGAAGCGGAAATGCCGGAAGCGCAGGCCGTCGAGGATGATGTGATGCTTGTGCGGTATGATGAAGGCGTTTGCGCGGAAGCGGTCGCTGCCGTCCATCCACACGACCTCACCAGGCGCGGCGGCGAAGGTGATGGGCGCGCCTGCATCGCCGCTGCTGCGGATGCGCACGGTTTCCTCATACACACCGGCATGAATGAGCACCGTGTCGCCCGCACGCGCGGCCTCGGCGGCCTCGGAGATGGTCTTGTAGTCGCCCGGCACATGCAGCGTGCGAGAGGGGCGTGCATCGGCGGCGGTGGTGACGGTTTGCGTTTCAAACACAGCCGCACTCGGCTCCGCAGGCGGCTGATGCGTGGCAAAGACGCGCTGCTCGTCCTTGCGACGCGAGGTGATGCGGAACTCGTAGGCTTTGCCCGGCTGCAATCCGCTCAAGCTCACGCTGTGCTGGCTGCCGCGTGGCGTTTCGATTTTTGTTTCGCCCCATTCAAGCATCGTCTCCGCAGCCTGCGTGGGCGTGCTCCACTCCAGCGTGGCGGTCGTCGTGGTCACATCATGCACGGCGGCCTTGCTGATGGGCAACGGACGCGTGCGACTGAGCCGCAGGAACGGCCCGATGGTCGAAGCATGAAGTCCGCGACCAATGAGCGGTGAGTCATCGGGCAAGACATCGCCATCCGGTGCGGTGGTGACGTTCGAATGCACCCAGAGACCGCTTTGCGACGCCGCGTCCATTTTTCGCTCCGCGATGATGTTCGAGACAAAACTGCCGCCAGGCGATTTTTCGACGCTGAACGGCCCTCGGAGCCAATTGTGCGCCACATACATGTTCGGCGATTCGCGGACAAAAAGCCCGCCCAGCGTGCAAAACTCGATGCGCAGGCCCTCGCAGCCCGAGAGGGCCGCTTTGTCGCGAATGTGCAGCCCATGCAGCCGCACGCCGGGCGCGTCCTTGATGAGCACCTCCTTCACCACCACGCGATCATGCCCATGGCGACGGAAATCCGCCTTCGCACCCGCCACGAGCGTCTCCTCATACTCGCCCGCCATCAGATACACCGTGCCCGTGGCCTTCGCGGCATGTGCGAGCGTTTTCCACGGCTTCGCCTTCGTGCCGGGATTCGCATCATCGCCGCCGGGTGACACAAAGAAGACATTCTCCGTGCGGTAATCATGGTTCAGCACATCCGCAAACCGCGCCGCGTCCGCTGGCGAGGCTCCGGCGGGCAGCTCGATGTTCTCCGCGCCGGGAGGTCGGTAGAATTTGCGACCGATGCACACATTGCCGCGCTGCAACGCGTCTTTGAGATCGCCTTTGATCATGACGCTCGCATTGATCGCGAGGTTGTCGATCATCGCACAACCATCGCCACCGCTGTAAAACGTGATGTCATTGCGACTTGTCGCCGCGTCCGGCATGTGACCCTCCACCCGGTTGCGCTGAAAAGTGCAGCCCGCCACGCCCCAGCCGACGATGTTGTTCCCGATGTCCACATGCCGCGACCAGTTGCCAAAGGCCGTGCAATCCTCCACCACGCAGCCCTGGCCTTTGCCGAGCAGGTGAATGCCGCCGCTGTTCAGATAGGCCGTGCAGCTTCGCACGATGCAGCTCTCGCAATCCTTCAACATCAGCCCCCAGCGCGTGCGTGAGCCCTGCTGCACATCGTAATCGCGATGGCTGAAGCCGGTGAACGACAACCCATCAATGATCACATGCTTCGAACCCGTGAGCAGCAGCCCGTTCGCGTTTGTGACCGACGCCCCCATCGCATGACACTCCGGCGACAACGAATCCGACGTGTGAACATAAAGCCGCCCGCTCTTCTCATCCTGATGATAACTCATCAACGACGTCTCCACCTCCGCCGCACTCATCTTCGGCTCCAGCGTGCGAAACGTGCTGCGCTCAAACACCGACTCCGCCTTCTGCTTCATTTCAGTCACAAACACATCCCGCAGCCCCGGCGCAGGCTTGAACCCTCCCAAATCCACATCCCCACGCATCACCACACTCCCCGCCCGCCATGCCCGGATCGTGATCGGTGCCTCCGCCGTGCCCGCAAGCGTGGCCGAGACGCTTTCCCGATACTCGCCCGGCATGATGGTGAGCGTGTCACCCGCTTTTAGCACCGCGACACCCTCAGCGATGGTTTTGAAGCCCTGCGGGCCGACGGTGTGCTCGGCGGCGTGCAAAGCGGTGAGCGGAGCGAGCAGAAAGGCAGGGATGAGGAGAAGTCTTTTCATAAATCGTGTCATTCGATCCAAAACGAAAACAACCGCCCGTTCTGCACGGCAAACTCCAGGCGCATTGGCTGGCCCTTGTGGCCTGCGATCTTCGTCAGCTCGGGAATGGCGAGATCGGTTTCATCTCGTCCACTGATCGTGGTCTTTTGCTGCGAGACGCCGTTTTCATCGAGCAGGCTCACCGTGAGTGCGCCGAACTTGATCGCGGCATTCACATGCAGCGTGACGCCATCGTGAATGAACGGTTTCGTGCGCAGGATGCCGGGCTTGAAGCTGGCTTCCATGGCGACAAAGCGGTCGCGCTTGATGGTGGCGAGACCGAGCGCGCCGCGCGGTGACGGCATCGGGGGAAGGAGCTTTGGCTCGTCGTCAAACTTCCAGCGCGTGCCGTGGATTTGATTGCGGCCCGTGTAGTAGAAGCGGAGTTCATCGCCGACGACGATGGGATCTGCCACGGGCGGTGAGATCACGCCGCGGTCCCATTCGCCGAGTCCTCCCATCGCGAGGAAGGGCGAGCGATCACTGAGCCGCTGCCACGTTTTGTTGTCGCGACTGATGCCGAGCTGGATGGGCAGGGTGACGACGCTCGGGTCGTTGTGATACATGTGGACGAAGCCGATGTTCACGCCCTCGTAGGCCACGCGGCGCATGTCGTAGATCTCCGTCATCGTGCTGTCCTGCGCATCGCTCGCCAGCACGAGGTCGCCCTTCTCCGGCGTCCAATGGATGAAGTCCTCGCTCTCGCAGCGGATGACGGCGCGGCCCAGGTTGTATTGGAGATTCGGATCGGCGGCGTGCGCGGCTTTCTTCTCGGGTGCAATCACGCCAATGGTGCGACCATAGAGCACCCAACGCTGGCGTTGCTCGTCGTAGTTGATGTGAAACGGCATGTCCACGGTGGCGCGAGTGACGGGTTCGTTGATCGGCGTCCAATGAATGCCGTCCGGGCTAAAGGCCACGCCCATGCCAGTGCAATGCCACGTGGGTTTCCCACTGGCCCGATCAATCCATAGATAGGCCATCTTGTAGCGGCGTTGCGGATCGGGATCGCGCTGGTCTTTGATCACACCGCTGGCGTGACCGAAAAATCTCCACCCAGCCTCGCGAGAGCGCAGGTAGTCGAGTTTCTCCGGTGGCGCGATTTTGGTGTCGATCTCAGCGGCGGTGAGAATGACGCGATTCGTCGGCTCCTTGTCGAACTCGGGGAACAACCGCATCAAGGGCCGCTCCCAGTGGATGCCATCCTTGCTGGTGAAGTAGAAGACGCCGATGCCGTAGCCATCGAGCCACGCTTTGAAGATTTTCTCGTCGTCATCATAGATTACGCTTGGCGCGACATAGCCCTCCGGTTCCCAGTCATGCTCCTTCACGAACAGCGGATTCGCCTCGTGCTTCCGCGCCTGCTGCACGCGCCGCGTGAGGTGCTCGGTGTTCGCAACGATGTGGTCATCGAGGAAAAGTTGGTGCGCTTTGCCGATGCGGCGCGGCTCCTGCGCATCGGCACCGTGAAGAAGGGGTAGCGAAGAAAGGAGCGAGAGGATCAGAAGGATGAGTGATTTCATGGGCGTGTGCGTTTTTGGTCCCTGCCACCGTCAAAATCCGGTCCGCCGCCTGCGACGTAACCGCCGCTACTGCCGCGCTCGTCGGAGGTGATCCAGAAGGCGTAAAGATCGCCTTCGGCGAGATGGAAACGGAAGCGCACTGGCTTACCTGCTTGAGAGGCGAGGTTGCCTTTCCAGCTAACGCGGGCACGGGTGCTGTCTCCGTTGAACGCGGTGCATTCCGCAGCGGTGAGGCCGACGATGGGCTTCCCATCGGCATCGAGCACTTCGGTGCGCAGGCTGCCTTTGGCGTTCACAAAGAGATGCTTGCCGCTGAAACGCACCGGTTCCGTCGTGAGCACACCAGGACCGCGCATGGAGGCGAAACCATCGCGTCTCAGCTTGGCAATGCCGGTGGCACCGTTCGCGTAAAGGCCACCCCAGACGTAGTATTTCTCGGTGTTGGACGGATCACCGGCAAACGCGCCATACGGAAAGAGCAGTTCATCACCGACAATGAGGCATCCGCCGCCGACGGACGAGATGTAGCCGCGATCCCAACTACCAGACTTGCCCGTGCCACCGATGAAGGTTTCGCGATGCCGACTCCAATGGAATCCATCGCGGCTGAAGGCGACCTGCAAATCGGTGCGCTTCGGTTTGCCTTCGGCGGCACACTCGTCGTTCGTCGGGCCGCTCAGAATCTCGAACAAGCCGAGCATGAGGCTTTCATACGGTGTGGCGTCGATCTTGTAGATTTGCGCGAGCGTGGAATTGCCGAGTTCGATGGCTGCTGAACCCTGCTTCGTCGTTTCGCGAAGGTCGCTGGCCTGCTCGCTCATCCAGTAAACCGGCGTCCTTTCCTTCATCGCTTCACCAGCTACGGAGAAAAAGTCCTTCGTCTCCCAATACGCCCGCGCTCGTTCATAGCGTCCGTCGTCGTGCTTGATGTGAATGCGATGGCTGAAGACCCAGACCTTGCGGAAGGGATTGTAAAACATCGTCGTGTTGTCCTTCGAGTGCTTCGTCTGGCCGCGCAGCGTCCAGTGAATGCCATCGGGCGAGGCGAGCAGGAGCAGGCCGGGGTTGTAGTTGTGCAGCTTCGCGCCGAGAGCGCCGGAGCGGCAGAACATCGTGGCCTTAAAGCGTTCGTCGGGCCTCGCTGCATCGTGATCGAGCCAGATGGACACCGTGTCGCGCCGCCAGTCGTCGTTGACCTTGAGCATGACCTTGTTCGTGCCGGGAAAGACATCGAACTCGGGCCGTTCCCACTGCAAACCATCGCGACTCACCGCTAGCGCGGTCGAATCATACCAGCCCGAGGAATACCAGAGCATGAAGCGCTTCGTCATCGGATCGTAAAAGCAACCATCGCTGAACGGCGCGGCCATCGGTGTGCGCGTGGTGCCGAGTTCCCACGGCTTCTCGGGCTTCAGCACGGGATTGTCCGCGAACTTCACCGGCTGATGCCACACGCGTTTCAAAGTCATCTCCGAGATGAGGAAATCATCGACAAACAATTGCCGGCCCAGGTCGATCTCGATCACCGCAGGCTTCGTTTTCAAATACGGCGGCTCCGGTGGATCGCCGGGCTTCGAGAACGTCTCCAGCGGCGGTTTGCCCGAGTCCCCACCAGTGCGCGGCGGCCATTCGTCCGGCAGCACGATGCCGTTGGGCAGCGTTTCACCGCCGTGGACGAAACCTGAGAGGAGGAGGAATTGGATCAGGCGCTTCATGACAGCCATTTTTGAAACCAAGCCCACGCGTCCGCTTGGCGCTCGGCGTTGAACTCATGGGGGCGTTCTTCGATGATGCTCTTGAAATGATCGGGCGCGCCGACTTTGGCGTAGCATTTCGCCAGCTTCTCATGCGCCGCACGAACGCCGTCCGGCTCGAAGAGCGCATCCTGAATGCCATTGATGACCATGAGCGGCCTCGGCATCGCTAGCGAGGCGATGTCAGGATGATCCAGGTGGCGATAAATGCCGGGGATGATCTTGGTGTGGCCGATGGTGCTGCGGATGTGCTTCGCGAGTTGATTCGGAAACGAACACATCCAGCCGCACACGACCGCCGCCTTGATGCGATCATCCAAGGCCGCGAGATAGGCGCTGCGCAGGCCGCCGACGCTGTGCCCGATGCACGCGATGCGCTGCGGATCGACCTCGGGCCGCGTGACGAGGTAATCGACTGTGCGGATGTCATCCCAGGCGATGATGCCCGCCCAGGTGACGCCTGCGCTGAGCAACGTGCGGCCCATGAGCTGCTCGCTGGCGCTGCTGCGCTGATTGAACTTCGTCACCGACTCGCTGCTGATGCTCGCGGGCCTTGTCTTCCACTCCTCGGGATCATCATCGAGCACCATGCGCCGCTCGCCCCAGAAGAACATGTCGATGCTGATCACCACATAGCCACGCCTCACCATCTCAGTGCCGATGGCCTTCTTTCCGTAGTAGTCCCGCATGTCGAGCAGCGTGGGATGCACGTTGTCACCCTCGATCTCCCGCTCGCGTCCCCACAGATAGGCACCGCCATGCGAATGCAGCAGCACCACGGCAGGCGCGGGCTTCGTGAGTCCCTTCGGGATTAAAACCGTCGCTGGCACGCGAAACACCGGCGTCGTGTTGAAACGAATCTCCTCGCGGATGTAGTCGCCGCAGTCCTTGCGCGAGAGCACCTCCGCCTGCGGGTCGCACTTCTCCGGCGCGTAGTGCAGCAACTCCAGCATCTTGGCCCTGGCCTTTGCCTTCCAGGCGGCGAGATCGTCATGCTCGTCTTTGAGGAAAGAAAGCGGCACCTCGCCCTGTGGCTTCAGTTTCTGAATGAAGACATCGAGCGTGCCCGTGTGCGGCCCCGTCTTCGGCGGCGGAGGGCTCATCGAGTAACGAATCTCGGGTTTCGGCTCAGCAGCACTCGCCTTCGATGAGACGGCAGCGGCACCGGCAACAGTGGCGATGAATTGGCGGCGTGTGTTCATGGGCGATGAGGGTTGGAGTGGCCCGCAGAGTCCTCAAACTCGGTCGCCGTTGAGCCAAGTTCTAGCTGCGCTCCGTCGATCCAGAGGGTTCCGGGTTCGCGGAGGCGGACTTCGTAGCTGGCTTCACTGACGTTGGCGGGGATGACACCGGTGATGGAGTAGCGTTGCCACTCGGTGCTGAGTTTGAGCGCAATGGCTTCGCCGTGCACTTTTTCGGCGTTCATCTTCATGCCACGCAGCCATGCATCGCGTCCGGGTTGATCGGCTTTGAGATAAACCGAGAGGGTGTAAGTCCGGGCGGCATCGCTCACGGGATCGCAGCGCAGCATGAGCTGCTCGTAGCCGCTGTTGGTGGTCTTGGTGAGTTGGATGCAGCGTTTACCGAAGCGGGCTCCGCTCTCGTGAATCGTCGCACCGGGCGTCATGAGGCAGTAGTCGGCACAACCTGCTGCGGTGCTGGCTTCGAAGCTGGGATTGGGCAGCACGTTCTTGCGCCCTGTTCTGAAGCCGCCTGGGAGAAAAGGTTCCACTTTCATGAGGTCGGGCTTCAAGACGATTTGCTGCACTCGCAGCACCTTGTCATTCGTGCCTTGCAAATACCAAGCACGACACGCATACGGCTCCAGGGTGTCGCTGAAGCCATGGTCGTGGACAGCCATGTTTTGAGTGCCAAACAACTGGCTGACGGCGGTCAGTTGATCGAAGGCAAAACGACAGCGCACCGGGTGATGACGGCTGTTGGCGGCCAGGAGGATGACTTGATCCTGGTCGTTTCGGAAAATGCCGACGTGGACATCCGGGTAACGCTCGGCTTTCGGATCAAAGGGAGATTCCGCAAAGCTGGGGACACATTCCTCCACGTCCAACACAGCGCGCTGATATCGGATCGCACTCGATGGCTCCGGCCCTGTGATGAACGGTTTGAGCAGGCTGATCTCCTTGCCGAGTTGCTGGCATGTCTGCCAGTCGGCCTCGCGCATGTTGCTGTAGGCAAAGGTAACGATGCCCGTGGCCCGATAGATGAGAGCGAGATAGGTCTGGCAGCGGATCTCGTCGGCCGTCAGCGGTCGCTTGTAGAGGCGGCTCCAACGCGGGCAGGCCAGGATTTGCCAAACCGGCTGTCGTGCGGTCTCAGCACGTTGCCGGGTCATCCACGCGACCTTGGCGACGTGATTCGGAGTGCTGCGGACTTCGTCCCCTGCGGGCGGATGCCAATAGGGATCGGTGACGAGAATGTCGCACCAGTTCGTGTAGTCCGTGCCTTCGGGGATGTGGCTGGAGTAGTTGACGATGATGGGATGATAGCCGTCGGCTTGTCGCACGCGGGCAAAGTATTCCTGGCCAAACTTCACTTGGTTGAAGGCCTCCTTGGGCAGCGGCTCATCCATGATGAAGTGCGCGGCGAGATTCGGAGCGCTCTTCACTGCTTCAACTCCGGCGATCATGCGGTCGAGGTTCTTGTGGAAGAACTCGCCGTAGATCGTCTCACGCTCAGGAAGCGAGACCGGCAGCGTCAGCACATTCTTGAGCTGGGTGAGGTTTTGCGAGTCCGTAATGCGCCTCACTTGTTGCAAAAGCCCGCCCTCGTAGCGAGCGTGCGCGTCCCAGAGGATCGGCTCCGCACATTCGTCGGGGGCACTGACGAGGGCGAGATGATGTTTTGCCGCCAGCCGCTGGTAATTCGCCATGCCCTGCGGTGTGGTTTTGTTCCAAACGACAAAGGTGTTGAATCCATGATCGGCAAGTTGCTTGAACGCCGCTTCATCGTCGTCGCGCACGCCGGACATGATCATGCCAAAGGGCACAAACGGCTTGCCGTTGTTCAAGACCAGACGCCGGGCTTGATCGATCTTCCATTCCGCTCCCGGCTGCGGCGGCAGCTTCCGCAGGGGAAGCTTGAGTTCAAAGATCACCCGCTCGGCGCGCTGAAGCTGCAGCGTGATGGAGTCGCTCAGCGGAACCCTGAGCTGACCGCTGACAGGCACGGGAGAGACGCTTCCCAGTTCGCTTCCCTCCGACGAACGAGCCACCAGCTTCAGCCCTGCGCCCGGGTTGACTCGGTAGTAAATCACCGCCTCGACTTCGCTGGTGTAGTAGTTGCGATCCAGGAAGGCCGTGAGAGGTCGCCAAGCGCTGGTGTCCTCGATGACCTCGGTGCCAAGCACTTCATCCGTGGCGGCATCGAGCAAGCTCAGCTCCGCCTGCTCGGGGCTGGGATCCTGCAAGGCGAGCCGGGTTTCGAGGATTTGCTTGGGCTCCAATGACAACACCTCTCCACGAGTCGTGCCCATCGACAAGCGCACTTGAGCTGCGGCAGCTCCATGATTTTGCAGGCTGACACGAGCGACCGACATCTCCGCACTTGCCCTGCTCATGCCAACCAGTGGCACTTGGCGAATCTCCAACTCGGCAGGAAATCCAGCCACCGCACGAAACGCGGCCTGCTCATGAAAGCTGCTCTTCACCGGCGACCAACTGCTGCTCTCGCGCGACTCGCTGATGACCACGTTCTGTGAGTCAATTACCGGCACGCGGCGATTGCGCGCCACGTTGAGTCGCAGGTCGTGAAATCCTCCGCCGGAGCGCAGCAAAGAAAGCGGCACCGCGATCTCTGCATTCCAACCGCGATCCGTGCGTCGAGTGGCTGAGCGCCAAGGCACATCCCAGTATTCCTTCACGTTCGGGCCAGTGATGATCCGCTCGTCGCGTGCGCCACCGAAGCTCAGCGCATAGTGGTAAAAGTAAGCAGGCTCCGTCACTCGCGGTGCGAGAAACACCTCGATCGACTCATCCTTCATCGCCCCACGGTCATGGCCCTCCACGGTGGGCTGAAGAAACTTCAGCGACTCGTGCCGACATTCGATGCCGACGTAAAGCCAAGCATCATCGTGCGCGAACCGGAACGTGGTGTCGGCGACGTGCCTGCCCGTTTGAAACGCCGTGAAGTCGGACTGCGCGGAAGCCTGCGACCAGAACGACTCTTCCAACGCGCCATTGATGATCGCCGTGCCGCGCACCACCACGGCATCGGCCGCGCGAAGACCGGTGGTGAAGAGCAGAGCGAAGATAAAGAGGCGAATCATTGAGTGAGAAAAATAAGGTGCGACAAAGTGGATATTCATTTCGCTTTGAGATGCCGGTCGAGCAGTTCCTCGGCGGCAGCCTGAGCTTCTGCCGGGTAGCGGTGTCCCTGGCGGTGATTGAGCAAACGCACGTTGTCCCGCGCGCCCAGCACTTCATAGACCGGGCGGGCGGCTTCGATGAAGGCGGCGCTTTGATCGCTGTCGGCCGAATCGCCGGCGAGCAGGAGAAACGGCCGGGGCGCGATCAGTGCGAGGAGTTCATGGTGCTCGTGCTTGAACGCCGGCGTCCGGCTGCGCGGACCGAGATACCAGGGCGCATCCCAGTTGCTGAAGGTGAGTCCGATGCCGCCTTCGCTGAACACGGCGACCTTGAAGCGCGCGTCGAACGCGGCGGCGTAGAGCGCTTCCTTCGCGCCCAGCGAATGCCCCAGGCAGCCGATGTGCTCGTGGTCCACCAGTGGCAACGACTCCAGATAATCCGCCGCCCGGATGCCGTCCCATGTCATGCGCGCCATCCCTGTCCACGTCGGGTGACGTTCTTGCACGCGCTTCACCTGCTCGGCATAACCGGCGCCCTCATCGAAGATGAAGCAACGCGGGCACACCACCACGTAGCCGCGTTTCACGAGCTGCACACCGTGCATCAGTTCGGGCACGGAAGCATCCACACCCGCTGCCTGCTGGGCATGGGTCTTCACCGTCTGATGAAACACAACGACGCCGGGGAGCTTCCCGGTGGCGTTCTTTGGAATGAGCACGTAAGCATCCGTGAACACGCCTTCTTCGACCTGATACTTCACATGCTGCCGCGTGAACTCCGCGAGCGTCTCGGTGGTCAGCACCTCCACTTTCAATGGCGCGCGTTCCTTGGGAAACTCGCCAAGGAAGGTCTGCCATTCCGCACGCACAGCGTCGCGCCGTTTCATCCACGCCGGTGCGGAAGTGATAGGCTGCCCGCCCTCACCCACGAGCAGCGGCTGGAGCCGTTCGGCGGCGAACAAGCGGGGCGATCCGAACCCACACAAGGCAACAGCAGCGAGGAGAAGTGAGGTATAGCGTTGCATTTTTAGTTCTTAGTTTTTAGTTCTTGGTTGTGCAGTAAAGTGGTCCGCACAGTCCTCTGTGCGGACCGAACGTCCTCTAACACCGAACCGCACAGACGACTGTGCGGACCACTTTGACTGTGCAGACCGTTTCATGGCTCCGAGTCCTCGTTTCCTTCAAACCGCATCATCCACAGCGTGTCCTCGTCCTTCTCCAGCTTGCGCTTCGGCAGCGTGGGGAAGGGCTTCGGATAGCGGGCCACTTTGCTGATGCGCAGTTCATCCACGGCGGCATCGAGGACAGCGCCGATGATGGTGATGAACTCGCCTTTCGGCTCATCGATGGGCCAAGGGAGGGGTGGGAATTGCTTGGCAGCGTTGTCGGCTTCGAGGAAGCGTCCGTGACCGGTGTCGAAGCGTGCCCAGCCGAGACTCGGCTGGCCGTCGATGTAGAACTCGCTGATCCAGCCGCGCTTCGGGTCCGTCGTCCAGCTCACGGCGAGGTGATGCCAGCGCGATTGCACAACCGGCGAAAGGTTGAGCAATTGCTGCGACGGATAGGGATAGGGCGCTGGTTTGGCCGAGGGCGGAGCTTTGATGGAACAGGTGGCATCGAAACGGAAGACATTGCCGGCGCGCGGGTCTTCGTCGTCGCCAGCGTAACGCTTCAGGGTGATGGGCCAGATGCCGCCCGCGATGAAGTATTTCTCCGAGTTCTCCGCGCCCATGCCGGTGCTTTGACGTGGCTGGAACCAAAACTCGAACGTGCCTTCACGGTAGTCGATGTGCTCATACACGCCCTCGCTGAGCTTGTTGCCGCGCGGGATTTTCAGATTGCGTGTGCCAGACAGCAGCAACGCCTTGCCAGCGATGCCTTCGACATAATCACCGGGTTTTGGTGCGGCTTTACTCGCTGCGGCTTCGCGCGCAGGCATCTCCTCCTGGATGACGCGCGGCACGAAGTATCGCCCTGCATCATGCTGCGCGAGCACCGGCGGGATGCCGCCACGGAAGGCAACAAAGACGAGGCCGCTCGTTTTGATCGAAGCCACCTGATCGGCCGTGGTGCCTTGCAATTCGAGCCATTCGCCGCCTTTGACCTCCGTGACCTTGCCGCCAACGGAGAGCGTGATGGCTTTGTTCGCGTAGATCGCTCCGGATTTGCCAGCAGGAATCTGGAAGTGCCACACTGGCGGTTGATCGTGGATCGCACGCAGGATGATCCCATCGCGTGCGACGAGCACGAGGCGTCTCGCATTGTTCTTGAAGACGTAGGGCACGTTCAGGAAACGATACTCGCCCTCGACGGTCTCCGCGCCCAGTTCGACCGAGGCATAGCCGCCGCCCAGGCCCGGCGCTTCTTTGGTATAGTAATCCGTGTGACTGTCCCAATGCACCGGGCCGACATCGTAGTCGCGCACGGGCCGCCCGTAACCGGTGGGCGTCCACGTCACCTGCATGTCGTAGCCCACGCTGAAACGCAGATCGAAGCGCAGGGGCTCATGACGATCCTTGGCAAAGTGAATCTCCACCGCGTGGCACTTCGGTCCGGTGTCGGCCTCGACGTAGTGCCCGCGCTGGCCTTCGGTGGCGGCGAGCAGGTCCATGCCGTAGTAGGCGGTCTCCAGGAAGTTGAAGCTGTGATTGCCGCCCCGATGCGGCGAGCCCCGAATGCCCGAGACATTGCGCCGCTGGCCCTGCGCATCGTAATACTCGAAGAGCACGCGATTGAAACGCTTCTCGATCAGTTCTGCATAGCGGACATTGCCCGTCATGCGCCAGGCGTGATTGGCAAAGTAACCGCTCTGGTCCTGGTAACCAAAATCCACCGGCGGCACATCGCGCAACCAGATGGGAAAGGCGCGTTCGACGAGCGCTTTCTGCGTGGTGGCGTTGCCGGTCGCTCGCCAGTCCATCAGCGCGCCCGCGATCTTGATGGGATACTTCTCCCACGCGCCAAAGTAGTCCGGGTCTGCCCAGCCGGTGCCGGTATCGAGGCGGATCATGCGCGAACGGATTTTGTCGAGCGCGTCGAGATAGCGCTTGTCGCCCGTGTGCAGGTAAAGCGGTCCCGCGAGCAGGAAAGGCTGCGCGCCATCACTTGATGCGCCGATTTGCGGCAGCGCATCGAAGTCGAAGCGCTGCAAAAATGTCTCGCCGCTGCGCACGATGACCTCCTCGCTCCAGCGGTCGCCGGTGAGATAGCGATGCAGCAAAAAGCCCTCGGGATCGAAGCCTTGGTGCCCGTTGAGCAAACCGCCGCCGAAGCGGTCTTCCGTGCCGTTCCAGTAATGCGGATTGTCCTCCGAGCCATTCAAGCCGACTCGCGAACCGAGGCTGCGATTTTTGCCCGCCACATGCGCGAACTTGAAGTCCGCCAGGTGCCGATGCAGCGCTGCTGTGTAGTCGAGATACATGCGGTCGCCGCTGCGTGCGAAAGCCCGCCACAGCGCCGTCTGCGCATGATACATGTGGTCTGCATAGCGATAGTTCAGCCGCGGCATCTCATCGCCCGGCAGGCCGCCGTAGTTGTCATACGTGTGCATGCCCGCGCCGTAATCGAGGAAGCCGTAGTCGCCCCAGCGCCGCTCCCCGCCGACGACATACGTCTCCACCGCATCACGCAGGAATTTCTCCAGCTTGCCGAAGCGCTGCGGATCATAGGGATGGATAAAGCCCAGCGCCTCCGTCTTGCGCATCCACTGCGGGTCCTGCACGCACACGGGCGACTGCGAGCACAGCGCACCGATGCCCGCGGCATCCTTCGCCGTGTTCGCATCAAAGAAATGCAGCCATAAGTCATGCGTGCGCGCCGAGCCCTGTGCATTCGTGTCTTTCGCCTGCATCGCCGCCACCCCGCCGGGGTGCTTTTTGGCCACCCAATCACGGCCCCAGTAATCTACCAACTCCGAGGCCCGATAATCCAGCATTCGCCGGCCCCGCGATGACCACAGGTGCGCCACGATGCCATCTGGCGTGGCCTCGAACTCCTTCGGGAAAAGCTTCGCCGCATTCGGCATGGCGATGAGCGCACCGCCTGCATTTGTTTCAGCGGCAGCGTAGCTCCCAATCGCCACGAGCTTCTCGGGTGTTCCCACCGCCGTCATCTTGAACTCCACATGCGGCAGCTTCACCTCACGCTTGCTCATCTTCTGTCCGTGATGCCAGTAATCGCTCTGCAACATGTAGGCCGAGTCTCCGGCGGCCAGCGTGTCAGATATTGGCGTATCATCCGCTCCTTCATCAGCATCAAACATCACCCGCCGCTGCGCCGCCTTCATTAACGGCACGTTCACCGCAATGTCAGCGAACTGCGTCTTATTCGTGTCCTCAGTGACGATGAACGAATGCTGCATCTTCACCGTCGGGCTGCCAGCCAGGAACTCCAGCCGCACCACATACTTCGCCAGTGTCTCGTCCGCCGCCGTCTTCAGCAAACCCTCGCGCCGCACGACGACGAAGTTGCCGCCCTGATACTCGATCTTGGGCGCATCGCTTTTCAACTCATCCGCCACACGTCCTGCCTGATCTTTCACCGTCAGACACGCACTTCCTCCAG
>Ga0114970_10001333_pt1 | contig 18423 bp, 13 predicted proteins | sample M_140205_XF_Meta_FD_87030 | JGI IMG/M metagenome (GOLD analysis project Ga0114970, IMG submission 87030) | Freshwater microbial communities from Lake Montjoie, Canada to study carbon cycling - M_140205_XF_MetaG | ecosystem: Environmental > Aquatic > Freshwater > Lake | place: Lake Montjoie... | reverse complement strand
GATGCCAAGTATTTCGGCAATCATACCTCCTGTTTGTGCGCCATTAAAATCAATGGATTCACTCCCGGTAAAAATGAGATCAAATTTTTGTGCTTCTGCATAGCTTGCAATTTGTGAGGCTGTAAAAAATGCGTCTGCGGGTTCTGCATTGATGCGAACAGCATCGTTGGCTCCTGTTGCTAAGGCTTTTCTGATGATAGCTTCCGTTACAGCTAGGCCTACATTGATGACTGTTACCGTTCCTGAAGTTCCTTCAGCCGTTAATTCCAAGGCTTTGGAAAGGGCAATTTCATCGTTTGGATTGATAATAAATTGAACGCCACTGCTATCAATAGACTTATTGTCAGGTTTAAAATTTATTTTTGTGGTCGTATCCGGTACATAGCTGATGCAAACAAGAATTTTCATGAAAATTATGACATTATAGGATTGAATGACAAAAGTAAATTAATTTAAAATGAATTGAAAATAAAATGCAAAAAAACAGAGTGAATGAATTAGCGCAAATGCTGGAGGAAAATCCTGGGGATTTGTTTTTGAGATATGCCTTGGCAATGGAATTTACTTCCATGGGAAACTTCGAAAAGGCAAGACGGTATTATGAGGATATCTTGAATGCTGATGAAGCCTATTTGGCTGCCTATTATCAGCTGGGTAAGGTATGTGAATTGTTGGGTGATTTGGCAGGAGCCAAAGAATTATATTCAAAGGGAATATTATTTGCTGCTGCGCAGGGAAATCAGCGAACCTTGAATGAATTGAAGGCTGCCTACCAAATGATAGTGGATGAAGAGGCGGAATAAAGACCTGTGATTTAGGTTGTAGAAGGGCGATTTTTTACAATAGAATGGAACATATAAAATATTGCAGGTTAAAGATTATGGATTTTTCTTAATTTTGGCCCGATAAAAATAAAATAGATGAGACAGATACAATTCAGAGAAGCTTTGCGAGAAGCAATGAATGAAGAAATGCGTAGGGATGAAAGGGTTTTTCTTATGGGGGAGGAAGTCGCATTATATAATGGTGCTTACAAGGTAAGCCAAGGGATGCTAGATGAATTTGGCCCTGAGCGGGTTATAGATACGCCCATTGCCGAGTTGGGATTTTCCGGAATCGGTGTAGGGGCTGCGATGAATGGTTTGCGGCCAATCATTGAATTTATGACTTTTAACTTTTCATTGGTGGCGATAGATCAGGTGGTTAATTCTGCTGCTAAAATGATGTCTATGTCTGGAGGGCAGTTTACCGTTCCGATTGTTTTTAGAGGGCCTACGGGTTCTGCAGGGATGCTCAGTTCACAGCATTCGCAATCTTTTGAAAGCTGGTATGCCAATTGTCCTGGCTTAAAGGTCGTTGTTCCTTCCAACCCTGCCGATGCAAAAGGGCTGTTAAAATCCTCTATCAGGGATAATGACCCGGTCATTTTTATGGAGTCAGAGCAAATGTATGGCGATAAGGCAGAGGTTCCGGAAGGGGAATACCTGATACCAATAGGTGTTGCCGAAATAAAAAAAGAAGGGAAGGATGTTACCATTGTTTCCTTTGGTAAAATGATGAAAATTGCTTTGCAAGCCGCAGAAGAGCTTTCGAAAGAAAATATAGACGCTGAAGTTATTGATTTGCGTACGGTAAGGCCTATAGATTATGCCTGTATTATTAAATCCGTTCGAAAAACAAATCGTTTGGTTTTGGTGGAGGAGTCTTGGCCATTGGGTTCAATAGCGACTGAAATCGCTTTCAAGGTTCAGAAAGACGCCTTTGATTATCTCGATGCACCCATTCTTCGGGTGATGGGTGGCGATGTCCCTTTGCCGTATGCGCCAACGCTTATTGATGCCTATCTGCCCAATCCTGCCAAAGTGATTCGTGCAGTAAAACAGACCATGTATCTGTTGTAAAAAAGGCCTCATTCCGTCAAAAATTACTTGAAAATCAAAACCTATTGGAAAATTTATAGGAAAGGTTTACCTTTGCCCCCCTTTTAAAATTCAATTAAAATATAATAAAATATAAGATCTATGGAAAATTTCGTCTATTTAATACCTGTTTTTGGGCTTATTGGATTAGTTTTTACCGCTATTAAATCATCTTGGGTCACTAAACAAGATGCCGGTGATTTGAAAATGCAGGAATTGGCAGACCATATTGCAAAAGGTGCAATGGCCTTCTTAAAAGCGGAATGGAAAATTCTTTCCTACTTTGTCGTTATCGCTTCCATATTATTGGCATGGAGTGGTACAACCTCAGAAAATTCAAGTCCTGTTATTGCCATTTCCTTTATTATAGGAGCTGTGTTTTCAGCAACGGCAGGATACATTGGGATGCGTATCGCAACCAAAGCAAATGTAAGAACCACGCAGGCGGCTCGTACCAGTCTTCCGCAAGCTTTAAAGGTTTCTTTTACAGGCGGATCTGTGATGGGTCTTGGTGTTGCCGGACTTGCTGTATTGGGCTTGGGTTCTTTGTTTATATTGTTTTATCAAATGTATGTAACGAGTGCCAATCCTGCAGAGGGTATTAATGGCTTGCAAATGGAAAAAGCCTTAGAGGTTTTAGCAGGTTTTTCTTTGGGTGCGGAATCTATTGCACTGTTTGCTAGAGTAGGTGGTGGAATTTATACCAAGGCTGCCGATGTTGGCGCGGATTTGGTTGGTAAAGTAGAAGCCGGTATTCCGGAAGATGATGTTAGAAATCCAGCGACTATTGCAGACAATGTAGGTGATAACGTAGGTGATGTAGCGGGTATGGGCGCCGATTTATTTGGTTCTTATGTAGCTACTATTCTTGCGACCATGGTATTAGGTAGGGAAATCGTTTCAAAAGACAATTTTGGCGGCATTGCTCCTATATTATTGCCAATGGTTATTGCAGGTGCCGGAATTATATTTTCTTTGCTTGGGATGTTGTTCGTTAGGATTAAGGATGAAAAAAGCAATGTACAGCAGGCTCTAAACATGGGGAATTGGTCTTCCATTGTTTTTACGGCCATATTTTCTTATTTTCTCGTAAATTGGATGTTGCCAGAATCGATGAGTTGGACAAATCCAATCCGCGGAACGGATTTCACTAGAGGTGGTGTTTTTGGTGCCATTATGGTGGGCCTTGGTGTGGGTACATTGATGAGTATTATTACTGAATATTATACCTCTATGGGGAAAAGACCTGTAAATACGATTGTTAATCAATCAGGTACTGGTCATGCAACCAATATTATTGGTGGTTTAGCGGTTGGAATGGAATCTACTCTCCTTCCAATCTTGGTATTGGCAGCAGGAATTGTCGCTTCTTATTCTTTGGCGGGTATATATGGTGTGTCAATTGCGGCTGCCGGGATGATGGCCACAACAGCTATGCAGTTGGCTATTGATGCTTTTGGTCCTATTGCTGATAATGCGGGTGGAATTGCTGAGATGAGTCAATTGCCTGAGGAAGTTCGTGGTCGTACGGATAGTTTGGATGCCGTTGGAAATACGACTGCTGCAACCGGAAAAGGTTTTGCCATTGCTTCTGCCGCTCTTACCTCTTTGGCTTTATTTGCTGCTTTTGTGGGTGTTGCCGGTATCAGTGCAATCGATATCTACAAGGCGCCTGTTTTGGCTGCATTGTTTGTTGGCGGAATGATTCCCTTTATCTTTTCATCATTGGCAATTGCTGCGGTAGGTCGTGCGGCAATGGATATGGTTAATGAGGTTAGAAGGCAGTTCAGGGAAATTCCTGGAATCATGGATTATACGGCGAAGCCTGAATATGAAAAATGTGTTGCGATTTCTACCAAGGCCTCAATTCGTGAAATGCTTGCACCAGGGGCAATCGCTTTATTGGTTCCTTTATTGGTGGGCTTTGGTTTCAAAGGGGTGTTTGCCAATGTAAGCTCTGCTGAGATATTAGGAGGTCTACTCGCCGGTGTAACGGTAAGTGGTGTTTTGATGGGGATTTTTCAATCCAATGCTGGTGGTGCTTGGGATAATGCAAAAAAGTCTTTCGAAAAAGGTGCCATGGTAAATGGGAAAATGGAATACAAGGGTTCAGAAGCGCATAAAGCCTCTGTAACTGGCGATACCGTTGGTGATCCCTTTAAAGATACTTCAGGTCCATCTATGAATATTTTAATTAAATTGATGAGTATTGTTTCGCTTGTTATTGCTCCTCATATCGCTGTGGTTGGTAGTAAAGAAGCCAAGTCCACAGAAGTTATGGATGCTAAAATTTCCGAAACAGCACCTGCTTTAACATCTTTAAGCGGGGTATATCAACTAGATCCCTCACATTCTTTTGTAGAGTTTAGTTTGCGTAATTTATTGTCTACTGCCAAAGGGAACATCATGTTGGATTCAGGTAAGGTAGTGATTGATAGTGGGTTGGTAGGTTCTAAATTAGAACTATATTTAGATGCCTCATCGGTAAATACCATGAATAAAAATAGAGATGAAAAGCTGAAGACTGAAGGGTATTTGGATGCTACTAAATACCGTAGTATTGTTTTTAAATCAGAAAAAATGGAGGAAAATGTGGGTGGTGAATTTAAATACAAGGCGAGTGGTCCAATAACCATTAAAGGGGTTACGAAAACGGCGGAAATCATGTTTAATTATTTGGGAGTTTCTGATACAAAAAGTGGTGCTAAAATTTATAGCTTTGAGGGTATGTCCGAAATCAGCAGAAATGATTTTGGTATTGGAAAAGATAATGTATCCCTTGGGGAAAAAATAAAAATCAATTTTTCTGTGGATGCCAATCAATAGTGAATCTACTATGACGATGTTCAAGAAATGAATTTCATTCTTGATTCCTGCATAAAACAAATCGGGCTGTTTCATTGAAACAGCCCGATTTGTTTTATGGGTTATTGAAACTAAAAAATATTATTTGAAAAGGCCATTGATTTCAGCATCAATTTTGTTGATGATCATACCAAGGTCTTCTGGATTTTCTTCAAAGTTGATATCGTCTTTTTCGATAATCAATAGGTTTCCGTGTTCGTAAGTGGTGATCCAAGCCTCGTAGCGCTCATTAAGTCTTTTCAGGTAATCCAAGCGAATCGATTCTTCGTAAGCCCTGCCTCTTTTTTGAATTTGATTTACCAAGGTAGGCACGGATGCACGCAAATAAATCAATAAATCAGGTGGATTGATAAATGAGCTCATCAGATGAAACAAAGAGAGGTAGTTTTGGTAATCTCTCATGGTCATCAGACCCATAGCATGTAAGTTGGGCGCAAAAATATATGCATCTTCATAAATTGTTCTGTCTTGAATAACCGTTTTTCCGCTTTTGCGTATTTTGGTTACCTGATCAAAACGGCTGTTTAGGAAGTAAATCTGCAGGTTGAAAGACCAACGCTGCATGTCCAAATAAAAGTCGTTGAGGTACGGATTGTCATCTGCATCTTCATAATGGGATTCCCATTTGTAGTGTTTCGATAGCATGGATGTCAGGGTTGTTTTTCCTGATCCTATGTTTCCGGCAATGGCAATGTGCATGGCTCGATCCATAGCGTTTGAAATTTTTAATTAGATGACAAAATAGTATTTGCTGGAATGACTCAGTTCGTTCTTGTTTTTTAGAAGAGCGAAGTTTCCATTTGATTAATTGCGATAAAAATACGAATAAAACCTAAAATGCAAAGGTCTGTTAATAACTATAAATTTTAACGGAGTCTTTTGTTAAAATATACAAGTCTTTTTCTCCTATGATTGCAGAAAGGATGTCTTGGTTTCCTGAAGGAATGGGTAATTTTGATTCGGTAAATTTTTTCAGGTGATAGATTCCAATTTCATTGTTTTTTAAATAGGTCAATTGATCCTTAAAAATTCTGAAAGATTGAATATGCTCTATCGGGATTGTTTTGTAATATGTACCATAAATGTCAAAAACCAAAATGCCTGTTTCCGGATTATTGACATACAGCCAATTGTTATTTTCCAGCATAAAGTTTGGATGTGGTGCATAGCCGAGTATTTGTATCAGGTTTCCGCTTTCATTGTTCATTATGAGATTCTTGTCAATTCTTCTCAGTTGAAAGTCTTGTAAATCGAATATCCATAGGTTTTCATTGTAGGAGTTGCAAACGGCAGTGGGCTGCAGCATCTGTAGTGCCCTGAGGTCGATTTCTGCCTGTACACTCAGTCGAGAATCCAGTATGGTAATTTTTGCAAAATCCGGATAAAAAAGTAGCAGTTTCAAAGGGTTTTCAGCATCTATCGATTGAAGTTTTCCTGTGTTTAAATTTGAATAGGAATACAGAAGGTGAAAGGCGGAGTCATATTTTTGAAGGAGTTTGTCAGATGCCGTGTATATGTTTCCGAATTTGTCAACGGTAAAATGGGTGGTTTGAATGGGAAAAGATTTCTTAAGCGTAAAAGGTCTGTCAGTTGCCATAGAGGCGAACAGTAGGAAACAAATAAAGGGGAATAGAATACCGCGTTTTTTCAAGGTTTTAATATCTATTTGTTACTATGTATTTGATTCTGCATGCATATTGCAAAATTCAAGGATGTCGTTTAAGAAGTTTCTCTCATTGGATAGGCGAGGAACTTTATTTTGTCCACCCAATTTGTTTCTGGATTTCATCCAATTGTAAAAAGTATTTTCAGGTAAAGCGTGAACAATGGGCATTTTGAGTGCCATATCTTTGTTTCTTTTTGCCTCATAGTCTGAGTTCAGGTTTTGCAGGGCTCTGTCTAGTTGGGCAGTGAAGATTTTTATGTCATCAGGTCTTTTTTCGAATTCTATCAGCCATTCATGTGCTGCTTTTTCATTTCCTGAAAAATAGATTGGCGCGGCAGTATATTCTTTTACTGAAGCATTCGTTTTTTTGCATGCCATTTCAATGGCTTTGTCAGCATTGTCTATCATGAGTTCTTCGCCAAAGGCATTGATAAAATGCTTGGTTCTTCCGCATATTTTTATCCTATGTGGGTAAAAAGAAGTGAATTTAATGGTATCGCCAATCATATAGCGAAAAAGTCCTGAATTGGTAGATATTACCATGGCATAAACGGTGTTCATTTGCACTTCTCCAATGTGATATACTTTTGGGAAATCTTTTCCGAGTTCCTCAAGAGGAATAAATTCGTAATAGATTCCATAGTCCAACATCAGGAGCATGTCATCTCTTCCGGGCTCATCCTGAATGCCAAAAAAACCTTCTGATGCATTATAGGTTTCAACATAATTCATTTTGGCTGACGGAATCAGTTTTTCAAATTGCTCACGATACGGAACAAAGCTTACCGCTCCATGTACATACAATTCAAGATTTGGCCATACTTCAAGTAAATTATTTGTCCCTGTTTTTTCTAAAATTTTTTTTGCCAGAATCAAGGTCCAGGTAGGAACCCCTGAGATATTGGTTACATCTTCATACATGGTTTTCTCGGCCAGTAATTCTATTTTTTCTTCCCAATCATCCATCAACGCGATAGATAGCTCGGGTACTCTGGAAAATTCAAACCAGAAGGGCAGGTTTTGCAACAGAATGGCTGAAATATCGCCATAAATAGTGCTGGCAGAAAATCCATTGTTTTTATTGGTCCCGCCAAGGGCCAAGCTTTTACCATTAAATAAGAGTGTTTCGGGGAAATTGTTACAATAAAATGACAGCAAGTCCTTGCCCCCTTTAAAATGGCATTCTTGTATGGTATCTTCACTTACAGGAATAAATTTGCTTTTATCATTTGTGGTTCCGGAAGATTTGGCAAACCATTTTGTTTCGCCGGGCCACAGTAAGTTTTCTTCTCCCTTCATTAATCTTTGCACATAGGGTTTGAGTCCTTCGTAATCAATTAGCGGAATACGTTCTCTGAATTCTTCTGCTGATTTGATGGATTCGAAATGATATTGCTTCCCATATTCTGTGTTTTTGGCGATGCTCAAAAGTTTTCTCCTCCAATCCTCCTGCATTTCCACAGGATATTTCATAAACAAGCCCACTTGATGAATGCGTTGTTTGATGATCCAGGAAATGATGGAGTTTAAAATGGGCATGTTGTTTATTTGTTAAAAGTTGGAGATACATTTCAAGATGCATCATGTGTCCAATATATGGCTTTAAATATCTTGTTTTATTTTTAAATCAAAATATTTTTTATTTTTTTATTTCTTGTTTCAGAAAAATACTTGCTGATTTCATTCAGGCCCAAGGCATTTAGGGTGCTTGATGCTTGTAGACCTCCTTTTCTGGCGACGCAAACACCATAGTGCATGTCATGAAAGCCTTTCATTTGATGCGCATCCGGGTTGATGGATATTTTTACCTCTTTTGAAACTGCATATTGAATCCATCGCCAATCTAAATCGAGTCTATAGGGGTGAGCATTGAGTTCAATGGCCACATGATGCTCGGCGCATGCATCAATTATTTTTTTGTGGTCGATTGGATATCCTGCTCTTGCAAGCAGCAATCTGCCTGTTGGATGTCCCAAAATACTGGTAAATGGATTTTCAATGGCCTTTATAAGTCGGGCGTTTGCTTTTTCAATAGGCATTTTTAGATTGGAATGAATAGAAGCGACAACAAAATCAAATTTTGTTAAGATGTCATCTGTATAATCAAGGGATCCATCTGATAATATATCCGATTCAATGCCTTTTAAAATTTTGAAAGGAAAAAGTTCCTGATTTAATGCATCTATTTCATGGTGCTGTTCAATGACGCGATTGGGCTTCAGTCCATTGGCATAAAATGCCGCTTGTGAATGGTCGCAGATGCCAAAATATTCATAGCCCAATTCCTTACAGTAGGAGGCCATTTGTCTGAGGGAATGCAGGCCGTCGCTATAATTGGAATGGTTGTGTAAAATGCCTTTCAAGTCACTATTCTCTATAAGCACAGGTAATGCATTTTTTTGCGCTAGTTCCACCTCATTCAGTCCTTCGCGCATTTCAGGCTCAATAAATGGCATGTGGTTGCAGGCGTATATTTCTTCTTCTGAAACTGCATGTTGAGGGATATCAGAAATGTGTTTGAGATGTTCCTCATTTCCCGTTGTCATAAAAAGCTGTTGGGCATATTCCTCTTCTTTGCTTAAATATATGTGGAAGGGAATGTCTTTAACAAGGGTGAGTTTAATTCCGGTTTCGTCTTCTATGATTTTTTTTTCAGGGTCAATGTATTCTGCGCTTTTAAAAAAATCAAGTATTTTATTTTTGTTTGTGATGGTGCTGATGAATTCTATTTTGTCTAAAATTTCAGCTTTTCGCCTGAGGTCTCCGGTAAAGGAGATGGGTTGGATATTTTTTTTGACAAGGCCTTCAAGAAGTTGACTCGCAATTTGTTCAATCAGTGCATAGTGGAATTTGCCGGCATGCAAGGAAGCAAATGAAATGGCATCTATGATTGCTTTTTGGGTTTTTTCTCCGAACCCTTTGGCTTCAATCAATCTGTTTTCATTGCAGGCATAGAGTAGTTCGGTAACGCTTTCAATGCCAAGGGCATTCCAAATGATCGCTGTTTTTTTTGCGCCTATGCCTTTGATTTTCATGATGTCAATCACGCCTTTCGGTGTTTTTTCCAGCAAGGCATTGAGTTCGGACATGCTGCCCGTTTCTTTTAGTTCTTGAATTTTCAGGGCAAGGCTTTTTCCAATGCCATCAATGCTTTGGAGTTCTTCCTCGGAGGTTTCAGAGAGAGGTCTGTCGAGTTTTTCTATTCGAAAAGCGGCATTGGCATACGATTTAGATTTGAATGGATTTTCTCCATGCAGTTCCAGTAGGTCAGCAGTAAGTTTAAAAAATTTTCCTATTTCTCTGTTCAGCATCGTTGTCTAATATATTTCTAGTTCGAAAGGAATTCTTGCCTGAATTTTTTTCATTTGGAGCATGGATTTCAGTCGTTCATAATATTTATAAGAGTCACCCAATTCATGGGCCATGATTTTATCTTCATTGCCGGTGAGTTGTGAGATAATTTTTTCAAGGGGTTCTTTTTGTTCGGGAAGTTCGCTGATTCTATAGGTTTTGATATTAGCCAGTTTTGCCGCTTCCAAAATGGCGTCGTTGATGCCTCCTATTTGGTCAACCAGTTTAAGTTTTTTTGCCTTAACGGCATTCCATACCCTGCCCTGTCCGATGCTATCCACATAGCTTTTGTTGATGTTTCTGCCTTGTGCTACGCGGGTAATAAAGGTATCATAAACCATTTCTACTTCATGTTGGATGATTTCTCTTTCTGCCGGGTTCAAAGGCCAGAATGGGCTTCCAATATTCGCAAAGCGACCTGTTTTTACCGTGTCGATGGTTATCCCAAGTTTTGAATTGGCTAAGTTTTTCAAGTTGAAAAGCACGCCGAATACCCCAATGGATCCTGTGATGGTTGTGGGTTCTGCAAATATTTTTCTGGCGCCACAGGAAATATAATATCCACCCGAGGCCGCCAAATCACCCATTGAAACCACTACAGGTTTTACTTGATTGGCAAGTTTTACCTCTCTCCAAATCACATCCGATGCCAATGCACTTCCTCCGGGAGAATTTACCCGCAAAACGATGGCTTTTATATTTTCGTCTTGTCGTGCTTTTCGAATGGTTGCCGATAACTTTTCGGAATCAATTTTATCGTCATCATCTGCATTCGAGCCAATTTCTCCAGATGCATAAATAAGGGCAATTTTTTCTTTTGTATACTTTTCTCCGCTTTTTGTAGAGTGGCTATCCATATATTTTGATAAGCTGATGGTAATGGGTTTCTCCTTGGTATTTGTGAGGTTTGTTTTTTGTTTAAGCAGGGCAATAACCTCATCTTTATAGGCAAGTTTATCCGCCATTTTGTATTTCACGGCATCTGCTGCATTTTTAACAAGCATATTGTTGGCTATTTGGAGCAATTCTTTTTCTGGAATTTTTCTTTCTATGGAGATTTTCTGGATGAAATGGGCCCATATTTCATGAATAAGTGCGCTGATTTGCTCACGGTTTTCCGGGCTCATGCGATCATACATAAAAGGTTCTACCGCGCTTTTAAATTTTCCGTGTCGGATGATTTCCGGTTCTACTTCAAGTTTTTCGAGCATGCCTTTAAAAAAGAGCATTTCGGTTCTTAGTCCTTTGAATTCGATGATTCCCTGTGGGTTTAGCAATATCTGATTGGATACACTGGCCAAATAATAGCCTGCCTGTGAATAGGATTCTGCATAACTGATAATCCATTTTCCTGAGGATTTGAAATCCAATAAGGCATTTCTGATTTCCTCAATAGTTCCCATTCCGGCAGAAAGGGAGGAGGGGTCCATTAAAATGCCTTTGATATTGGGGTCATTTTTTGATTCTTTGATGGCAAGAAGGAGGTCATTCAATCCCAGGTCTTGACCTGCTGAAAAATTTTTGAAGTTGAATCCTTCAAAAGGGTTTTTTGAGCCTCTTTCGTGAATGGGCTTGTCGAAATCAAGGACAAGAATCGTATTGGCAAGTATTTCTGTTTTGTTTTTATTTTCTGCCGAATGGATTATGCCAACTATAATAAGGATACAAATGCCTACTAAAAGGATGCCGGCAATCATAAAGCCTAGCATAGAGGCAAAAACGAATTTAAAGAATTGTTTCATGGGAATTTGTCAGTTTAAATAGATTTATTATGCAGTTTTTATAATATTGTGATTGAATTGGCAATGTTTTTTTATTTGGATAGTTATTTTTTTCTTTTGCAAGAAGGGTATACAATGTATGGTTTTATTGGATAGAAAATCGTTTTGTATAAACTGTGGATAAGTTTATTTTGCAAGTATAAGAAATTTCCTTTCAGGGTTAATAATTCTTAGTACATTTGGACGTCAAATCAATTTATGAATCAGGTATTATTTCTATTGGGCAGTAATCTGGGAGACAGGTTGGCCCATATAGAGGGTGCTTGTTCTGCAATTGAGTCCTGCATTGGAGCGATAGTAAGTAAATCGCAGGTTTATGAAACAGAAGCTTGGGGAAATACTTCTCTTGCGGGATTTCTAAACAGGGCATTGTTGGTACAAACTGAATTAAAGCCTTTGGCATTGCTTGATCAAATTCTTGATATTGAGAAGAGGATGGGTAGGATTCGGAATGAAAAATGGGAAGCCCGAATAATTGATATTGACATCTTGATTTACAATACAGAAATTATCAAGGAAGAACGATTAGAAATACCGCATCCGCTTATGCATCTCAGAAAATTTTGCCTGATTCCAGCTATTGAACTTCTTCCTTTATATATTCATCCGGTTTCAATGAACAGTCTCTCGGATTTGTTGTTGGCATGTAATGATTCCTTGTCTGTAAAGCCATTTGTGAAATGATTGTTTTTTTGAAGGTATGCGATATAATTATATAGTCATAGAAGGAAATATTGGTGCCGGGAAGACCTCTTTGGCAAGTATGTTGGCTGAGCGCACGGAAGCCAATTTGCTTTTGGAGGAATTTGCCGACAATCCATTTTTGCCTCCATTTTATGAAAATCCAAATCGATATGCCTTTCCATTGGAGCTTTCCTTTTTGGCAGAGCGCTATCAGCAATTGAAGGATAAGTTGAGTGCGCCTCAGGATATGTTTAGGCAGATTACCATTTCTGATTACCTTTTTAATAAGTCCCTGATTTTTGCCAGTATCAATTTGCGGGATGATGAATTTATGTTGTATTCTAAATTGTTTGGCATCATCAATTCATTTCTTCCCAAGCCAGAGTTGTTGGTGTATCTTCATAAGGAAATACCTCATCTTCAAGACAATATTAAAAAAAGAGGCCGTTCGTATGAGCAAAATATAGGCGATGATTATTTAAATCGCATCCAGCAGGGTTATTGGGATTTTTTAAAACAGCAACAAAATCAAAGGGTTGTGGTTATTGATACGTCTAAAATAGATTTTGTAAACAATCCTGATGACTTTGAGGCCATTATTAATTGTATTGATAATGAGTATGATATTGGGATTACTCGGGTGCAGGAAATCGGTTGATTTTTTATTTATCAACAAGGAATTGTTCTTATTTTTTTGTGTAAATAATTGAAAGTCAATTCATTAAAATTTTTTTTAAAAAAAAATAAAAAAAAAGTTTTGGTATCTATGATAAAATGCTGTATTATTGCAACGCGAAAAAAAAACAAAAGATTACGGAAATACTTAATATAATACACATTATGAAACTTAGAAACACTTTTTTAACTGTTGCTGCAGCCACTTTGATGGCGATGTCAGTTCAGGGTCAGAACCCCAATGCTAATTCTTCTTTGTCTAATCCTAAAAGTAAAAACGCTATGGGATTAAAAGATGGCTGGTCTGTTGGTGTTAATTTTGGTTCTTTATTGTTTTATGGAGACATTAGACAATATGATTATTATCCGGTAACGGAGCCTCAAAATGAGCGTAAATGGGGTTATGGTTTAACTGTTACCAAATTGGTTTCGCCTATTTTAGGTTTCCAAGCTCAAATTTTGAATGGAAGCTTAACGGGTGTAAAGAGAGGTGTAAAAAACAAAACCACCGGATCAAGTACTCAAGGGTATTATTTTAATGCCGATGTATTTGAATATGATGTAAATGCAATTATTAACTTGAGTAATATTTCTTTCAGTGGAAATATCAGACCTCGAAAATTGACATTATATAGTTTGGTGGGTTTTGGTGTTACCAATTTCAGAACACAATTATACAGCTTGCGTACAGGAAAAGTTGTGAAGAGATATGGTTATGATAAAAATGGTGGCGAATTGCCACGTACTTCTGATGTAGTTATTCCAATTGGAGCTGGTTTGAAATACAGAATTAATAAACAATTTGATGTGAGCTTGGAAGCTACCCTGCGAAATGTGAATTCGGATAAAATAGATGGAAGAGTGGTTAAAACATCCGCAAAAGATAAATATGGTTATTTTAATGTTGGTGTAGGATACAAGTTTGATTACGCAAAAGAGGAGTCATCAGAATGGATAAGCCCATTGAATGCCATGTATAATGACTTGGAAAATGTTAAAACCAAAGTTGAAGGTCTTACCAATGACAAAGATAAAGATGGTGTTGCGGATATCTTTGATAAAGATAACAACACACACGAAGGCATAAAAGTATATGGTGATGGAACGGCAGTAGATACCGATATGGATGGTGTTTCTGATGTAGAAGATGCTGAGCCTTTTTCTTCAAAAGGTGCTAGGGTAGATGCAAACGGAAGAGAAGTAGATAGCGATGGTGATGGAGTTCCAGATAGCCGTGACTTAGAAGCCAATAGTGCAAAAGGATCTTTGGTGAACTTCCAAGGAGTTACCATTCCAACAGCTACTGTAGAAGCTTCAAAGCCAACAGGCGTATTTGATATCACCTCAGCAGGATTTATTCCTTCTATCTTCTTTGAAATGGGAAGTTCAAAAATTGAATACAAACATCTTCAAAATTTGGCAGCTATCGCAAGGATTCTTAAAACCAATCCTGGTGTTAAATTATCTATCGTAGGTAATGCCGATGCTACCGGTAATGCAAAAACAAACGAAAAGCTATCAAAAAAGAGAGCTGAAGGCGTTAAAGAGCATTTGCTTAATGTGTATGGTATCGAAGCATCTAGATTGGTAGCTGACTTCAAAGGAAGTACAGACCCACTTGCTAAAAACGAACCAAAAGGCGGAAGTCTTTTCAACAGAAGGGTTGACTTCAAGATTTCAAAATAATTATTATTGTTAAATTTCGAGACTGCCTGCTTCAAAAGAGCAGGCAGTTTTTTTTTGCTCAAAAAGGTAGAAGTGTCTGGTGATTATATGGGATTGTTTTGCGTTTTGCTGAAAAAGTCCCAGACCAGCATTCCCGCGCTTACGGCAATATTTAGGGAGTGTTTGGTGCCAAATTGAGGTATTTCAATGCATAGGTCTGCCTTTTCGACAACATTTTCTTCTACACCCATCACTTCATTGCCAAAAATAAAGGCATATTTATTCGTTTTTTCCGGTATAAACCGGTTTAAATAGCAGCTGTTTTCTGCCTGCTCTATTGCGGCAATGATGTAGTTTTCTTTTCGTAGTTCTTCAATGGCATCCAAGGCGGATGGAAAGTATTTCCAATGCACGGATTCGGTAGCGCCCAGGGCTGTTTTGTGGATTTCGCGGTGCGGAGGGCATGCCGTAATGCCGCAGAGGTAGATGCTTTGAATTCTGAAAGCGTCAGCGGTTCTAAATACCGATCCGATATTGTGTAAGCTTCTGATGTTGTCTAGTACAAGTACCAAAGGTGCTTTTTCAGCTTCTTTGAAGGCAGATACCGAAATCCTGTTCAGCTCTTCATTTTTTAATTTTTTCATGGTGTTTATTGTTGCTTAAGGATATGTTCTGTCGCATTGTAGCAATGCGTATGTTTCGGTATTTTTATTTTATATTCAAAATGGATTATTTCATGGGTATGTACAAAATAGACTTTGGGGTGGTTTTATACATACAATTTGGTATAAAAGCTGTATTTTAGCCCTTTCTTTGGCACTCAAAAATAACATCTCTGCGCTTGAAATCAAAATCCGAAAAACCGGCTGAAACCCCTTTGATGCAACAATATAACAGCATCAAGGCAAAATATCCGGATGCCATGCTTCTTTTTAGGGTTGGCGACTTTTATGAAACCTTTGGCGAAGATGCCATCAAGGCCTCTAAGATCTTGGGTATTGTGCTTACGCGCCGGGCAAATGGATCCGCAACATTTATTGAGTTAGCAGGGTTTCCGCACCATTCCTTGGATACCTATTTGCCCAAACTGGTCAGGGCAGGCCAAAGGGTAGCCATTTGTGATCAGCTAGAGGATCCAAAGACAGCCACCAAGATTGTAAAAAGAGGTGTTACGGAGCTGGTAAGCCCCGGGGTGTCTTATAACGATAAAATATTAGATCATAAGGCGAATAATTTTCTGGCAAGCATTCATTTTGAAAAGGATGTTTGTGGAATAGCCTTTGTAGATATTTCAACCGGTGAATTTTTTGTGGCCGAAGGCAATGAGGCTTATATTGATAAGCTTCTTCAGAATTTTCTGCCTTCTGAAATCATCTTTCAGCGCAGCAGGAAAAAAGATTTTCTAGAAAAATATGGCGATAAGTTTTATGTCTTTGTTTTGGATGAATGGGTTTATGCCTATGACTTTGGCCGGGAACTGATGCTAAAGCATTTTGGAACGACCTCTTTAAAAGGTTTCGGTATTGAAGAGATGCATCCGGCTGTTGTTGCCGCAGGGGCGGTACTGCATTACCTTGCTGAGATGAAGCATGAAAATCTGAAGCATATTTCGGTGGTTTCCCGCATTGAGGAAGATAAATATGTGTGGCTTGACAAGTTTACCTTGCGGAATTTGGAGTTGGTGTATTCGCCACATGAAAAGGCCGTGACCTTAATTGATGTGCTGGATCAGACGGTTTCGCCGATGGGGGCTCGTATGCTAAAGCGATGGCTGATGCTTCCGCTGAAAGAGATTGCTTTGATTGAGGAGCGTTTGGATATCGTGCATACGCTTTTGCATGATGCGGAGCTCAGCAGTGCTTTGACGGTATTGCTCAAGCAAATTGGCGATTTAGAGCGATTGATTTCAAAAGTGGCTTTGGCCAGAATAAGCCCTAGGGAAGTGGTTCAGCTGAAAAAGGCCCTGATGACTATTCAGCCCTTAAAAGAGCTCTGTGAGGGCAGCGGAAACTCTTATTTGCTAAAAATATCCGAACAATTGAATCCCTGTGCGCTGATTCGTGACCGGATAGATCAAGAATTGCTGGCTGAAGTTCCAGCCTTGATTAACAAAGGAGGCGTAATTGCCGATGGGGTTTCTGATGAGCTAGATGATCTTCGTAAGATTGCGTATTCTGGAAAGTCTTATTTGTTGGAATTGCAACAAAAAGAGATCGAAAAGACCGGAATTACCTCTTTGAAAGTGGCTTTCAACAATGTTTTTGGATATTATATTGAAGTAACGCATACCCATAAAGACAAGGTTCCTGCGGAATGGATTCGAAAACAAACCCTGGTAAATGCCGAGAGATATATTACCGAAGAACTCAAGACCTATGAAGAGAAAATCCTAACGGCTGAAGAGCGCATTTTAGGCTTGGAAGTCAATTTGTTCAATCAGTTGGTATTGGCCTTGCGGGATTATATACAGCCCATACAGCTCAATGCTTCTCTTGTGGGGCGCTTGGATTGTTTTATCAGTTTGGCCTCTGTGGCGCTGAGCAATGACTATGTGCGCCCCCAAGTTAATGATTCGCTAAGCATTGAAATCAAGAATGGTCGTCATCCGGTGATAGAGAAGCAATTGCCTCCGGGCATTGCCTATATTTCCAATGATATTTTTTTGTCGAATGATGCGCAGCAAATTATGATGATAACAGGTCCTAATATGTCGGGTAAGTCTGCATTGTTGCGTCAAACGGCTCTCATCACGCTGATGGCTCAGGTGGGTAGTTTTGTTCCTGCCAGCGCAGCGAGCATTGGCATTGTGGATAAAATATTTACCAGGGTAGGCGCCTCGGATAACATTTCTTCTGGAGAGTCTACTTTCATGGTGGAGATGAATGAAACGGCGAGTATCCTGAATAATATGTCTGAGCGAAGCTTGATATTGTTGGATGAAATTGGAAGAGGCACCAGCACCTATGATGGGATTTCTATTGCATGGGCGATTGTAGAGCATTTGCACAACCATATGCATGCCAGGCCTAAGACCTTATTTGCCACCCATTATCATGAGCTGAATGAAATGGCGGAGCAGTTTCCGCGTGTTCGGAACTTCAATGTGTCGGTGAAGGAAATGGAGAACAAGGTTTTGTTTTTGCGGAAGTTGAGTCCTGGTGGCAGTGAGCATAGCTTTGGTATTCATGTGGCTAGAATGGCCGGCATGCCTCAAAGCATCATTGTGCGGGCGAATGAGATGCTCAAGCAACTAGAGAAATCGCACAGCGGTGCGGAGTTGAGCAAAAAAGGCAATGAAAAGGCGCAGAACATGCAGCTGAGTTTTTTTCAGCTTGATGATCCTACTTTGTCGCAGATACGAGATGAAATCGTGGGGATTGACATCAATACCCTGACGCCGGTAGAGGCGCTGATGAAGCTGAATGACATCAAAAAGCTGATATCTCCTCGGCATTAAAATCTTATGTTTAGCAGTCTTTTGGGGTGGTAACCAACAAGGGCACTTATTTTTATGCAGGTAAAAAAAGGGGAATAATTGGGGGTAAGAAATTTTTTTTATCTGTTGCGTTTGGATTTTCAAATTAATGTTTACTTTTGCAGTCCATACAAGCGGAAGTAGCTCATTTGGTAGAGCACGACCTTGCCAAGGTCGGGGTAGCCGGTTCGAGCCCGGTCTTCCGCTCACAAATAGATAAACCTGCCGGCTAACCAGCAGGTTTATTTGCTTAGAGTCAAGATGGTCTTTCTGAGGAGCAATTTTCAGGAAGAGATGCCCGGGTGGTGGAACTGGTAGACACGCAGGACTTAAAATCCTGTT
>Ga0114970_10001332_pt1 | contig 18426 bp, 27 predicted proteins | sample M_140205_XF_Meta_FD_87030 | JGI IMG/M metagenome (GOLD analysis project Ga0114970, IMG submission 87030) | Freshwater microbial communities from Lake Montjoie, Canada to study carbon cycling - M_140205_XF_MetaG | ecosystem: Environmental > Aquatic > Freshwater > Lake | place: Lake Montjoie... | reverse complement strand
CAATAAGTGTAACCTTATCATCAGGATACTTACCAGAGATGATTTCATCTGCAATCTTCTTATCTACTGTTCCCATGTTAGGCTCCAAACAGTTTACCAACCATCTGCCTAACGCCGAGCTGCTTTTCCGTATGCTCGACACTTTCCCAGATACCTTCGTCCTTACGTACCTTCACAATGTCATGCGCGTAGACTGAACCAATCTCGGTTACAATGCCTTCGACTCTTGCAAGACGCGAATTGCCGCGCTTATTATCCATGATAGTAGCATACCAGCCGTTACGCAGCAGGACACGCATACCTTTTTTAAGATCGTTCGTTTTCATCTAAGCCTCCATTAACTGACGAGCACGATTGCCCATCATACATTAGACACTAGTCTTGCGCGAAAGTTCCCCAGTTTCAATTTGCCGCCGTATTTCTGCCGCCGCTGCAAGGTAAGCCCTCGGCGCAAACGTCTTGCCGGTGTATCGCGCAGCAGCTCGCATCATAGCTGCCGGCGTGTACGCTCGACTTAACCGAAACTTGTTTTCAGCGTACTTTTGCAACGCAAAGGCTACTACGAAAGCCCCATGCTCTTGCGGCGTCATGCTGCTAGCTCCTCAGCACAGATTTCCTCAAACCACTTTGGGCCTATATCAGAACCATGCCATGTCATCTTGAATGCTTTGCGCTTGCTGGCATAATAGATCTGATAAGCATAGACTGCATCTGTCATCTTAAATTCATCTGGCATTGCCAGAGCTACCGGCGTTGCAGGACAGCGTGGAATATCCGGCGGAAGTTCTGCCAGTTCGGATTGCAGCACCAGATGGCTCTTGTGTGTCTTACCGTAACGATCAAAGAATTCCATGCCAAGTGCTTGCGCAAGATCCCTGAGCCACAGATAGTTAGCATCAGACTGCCGTACCCAGATAGCGCAAGGATGATTCTGATGCGTTAGCTTGTAAGAAGCCGTACCGCCAAGAAGGTGCTGCGCTGCCGCCAGCATCTGACACGACTCAATCAGCATCTTTCCAACGTGCTTATCGCAATGGAAGTAAGCTGCTACAGCTGGATCATCGTCTAATCTAAAGATATTCATCAGGAGTCCAATATAATGTTTTGCCCAGGCATTGTAATCTGCCCTGAAAAAGCCAGCTGAATATCCCTGTCGCATTGAGCGACAAGTTCATCTGACCAACCTTGTGCCCGTACCAGCTCATTCGACACGCCATTAAAGGCATTCGCAAGTACGCCTACCGCATGAGCCAGCTTACGATCTCGCTTAGCAGCTTCGCCAAGCACCTGCATCGCTTCACCTGCTACACCTGCTGCCATAACCAGCGCAAACAGACCGCGCCCATATTGCTTCACGACCGTATGAAAGACCGGATCAATGTCCTGCCATTCTGCCTCTGTCAGCTCCTCAGGCCTCTGTGTATCCTGCATCGCGGCCTCCCAGTTCATCTAGCATTTTTCCTGCTCGCGGCTGCTTCGCCAAGAGCTCCTGCAACTTCGCAAAACTCCGCTCTGCTTCCTTCGCCAGCTCATCTTCGGTTCGCGTAGTCGAGGCACTGAGCTTAGTCCAAGTCTCTCCTCGAACAGCTCGCCGAATTGTCTCTGCACCTACGCCAAGCACCTGACTTTCCAGACGCACATTCAGCTGGCCTTGCGCGGCCAGCCCCCTTAAGCGTCTAACATCAGCTTCCTTAAGCACTGCCATTGGTTTCTCCTAATTGATCTACTGAGACACGACTGTCTCATCATATTAGACACAAAGCTGGGAGAAAAGTTCCCAAGGATACCACAACCACAACCACAACCACCCCATGACCCCTGCTTTTTTGACCGCCCAGTTTGCCTAGTCTCTTAGTTTCTAAGTAAAAAAAAAATTAATAATAAACCTAGAGACAATAAAACATAGACACTGGGGCGAAAAAGATAGGCCATTATGCGGTACGTTGTGGTTGTTGTTGTGGTAGCATTATTCCAAGTTTTCGCACTCGCTGTCTGTTGTGCAGCCTAACATCATAACGTGCTTATCCAGATCCACGACTAAGACAATAATCCAAAGGCTAAGACATAGATTTAAACCGATTAGTATTTTCACTTGAGCTCTCCTGATTGTATACCCGATAAGGTACACGCTCCAGCCTTCTGTCACAAGGCTGGGCTTGTATCCTACGACAGTTCTGCGAGCATTTTCTCGGTAAACCAGACTTGCGCTTCCTCGTAGGTGCATCCACGCTTCATTGCTATTGCAAGAATCGAAGCATCCTGCTTGGGCTTTTTATCTGAAACACGCATATTCCAGTCCTTCGTGCCCGATTCTAGGTGCGTTACCATTTCGAGCACTGCTTCTCGGCGCATAATCTCTGTAACTGTTCCGCCATTGCGCGGAATTGCTGCATTATCGCCTATACGTTGCAAGAATCCGTGCATCATGGCATAATCGCGATTCTCGCTGGATACTAACGTGCTGTCGAATACTACGCTGTCAGCGCCGTCGAACGCGAATGTTATCTTGCCGCCTGTTATAACCTTCTTCATGGTGAGCCCCCGTCAATTGTGTAGCGCATTATTGCGTTACAACCATTAGTCACTTGATGCGCCGATTAGTTCCGGGAGAATTATTAATCAATGTTAACTGCAAACCTTAACGGTGTTAACATTGCTAACGCACTGGCAGCTGGGCTAACTGCGAATGATTATCAGTCAGGCAAATCGTTGTGCGCTGCACCAAATGCTGCGCTGCACCAAGACCCTAATCGCTCAAATTCAAGGGCGGGGGGGCAAATAAAAGTTTCGCCCGCCTCGCGTGAATGCACTTTCCCATTTTCAGGCTTATTTTGATTTACGCGCGTAATATCCCAACATAACACGAGCGCCAATCACCCATTCCGTTTAACAGGGAACTTCACCCAAGCCTCCGTGTCTAACGGCTATGAGTTCGCTGCCGCACGCTCCCACGATGGGGCGACTTGATAAGATTAAATACTCTCATCAAGATATGATAGATTTTATCATCGCTAACCCGCACGTTGGGCAGGCGGCATTAGCTCTAAGGTACGGGTATTCGCAAGGCTGGATCAGCAATGTGATGGCTTCGGATGCTTGGCAAGTGGCGATGGCGGCGCGTCGGGAGGAGATTGTAGATCCCGCGCTAAAGCTTACGATTGAGGAACGCTTTCGCGGCCTTACCGTAAGAAGTCTTGACCGGCTCATGGAAAAGCTAGACGCACCTCAGGTCTCTGACCAGATTGTGTTGCGCGCTGTAGAGCTCGGGGCAAAGGCGATGGGCGTTGGAGGGAATGCACCCCCTGTCGCGCCGCCAGCTGATCATCTTGCGCAACTTGCAAACCGCCTCATTGATCTGCAATCGCAGGTCAGGGCTCGTGTGATAGAAGGAGTGACTATAGATGGCCAATCCGAAATTGTCCCCAGCTAAAAAAGCGGCTGGTCGTACCGAGTTCTATCGTGCAGGTGTGCCAACTACCTACATGGATCGCAACTTGATGAAGGTCAATCCTCTCAAGGAGCAATTTGAACCCACGCCCGCCGAGCCTGTTCGTCAACACGCTAAGATGGCCGGAGCTTGCTGAGTGACTCCGCTGGAAACAGCGCTAGCACTTTGTCAGGAAGACTTTGACTCATTCAAGGTTGGAACCGCAAACCAACCTGCCGAAGGATCTTCAGATTGGTATCGTTTACGTAGTGCTACGCTTGGGCTAGCCTTTCTGAAACGTCTAAGAGTGCTGGGCCTAGATGATAATCCAATTGCGGCTGATCGCGTATACCAGCAAACACTTCGGGTTTTTAAAGAAACAACTTAATTCCTTCGGCCTTCCTCGCCGGCGATCCCATCCAGATCACCTCCGCGCCTGGAATGTGTCGAAGGAACCCAATTGAAAGCGTGCAACGTGAAAACTCCAGCATGGCAGCGCAAAGAAGGTAAAAATCCAGCCGGTGGTTTGAACGCCAAAGGGCGAGCTTCTTACAATGCAGCTAACCCAGGAAAGCCTGGGCTTAAGCCGCCGGCACCTCATCCAAAGACGGACAAGGACGCCGCCCGTAAAAAGTCTTTTTGCGCAAGAATGGGTGGTATGCCAGGGCCTATGAAAAAACCCAATGGTAAACCAACGCGCAAGTCTTTGGCTTTAAAAGCTTGGAATTGTTGAGAATGGCGGCTAAACAGTACCCTGGCGGCACACCGCACTCTTTTCTTAAAAACAGGTTTTTAGCGTGCTTTGCACGCAACTAAAGGACTCTTATGTCGGCTTCCAATATCCCGCTGTTAACAGGTTCTACGCTTTTAATTGAGACTGCTGCCGGCTCTACCGTAGTTACCGCAAAAGCTTCTAGTGCAGTTCTTTATGAACTTGAGTTAGACAATACGCTAAATTCAGCGGCTTCTTATTTTAAAATTTTTAACACGACTTCAGTCACGTTAGGAACAACTGTTCCTGACTGGGTAATTTTAGTTCCTGCTTCTGTTTCGCGTACAATGGTAGTTACAAGTGGTTTGACTTTTGCAACTGCTCTTAGTTATGCTGCAACTACGGCTGGTGGTACTGCAGGCTCTACCGCGCCCACTTCTAATTTTGCAGTTAAATTAGTGTATGTCTAGAGTAGTTTTTGAGGGGAAGCTCCTTGGCGAAACTGTCACTGAAACTTTCGACTTTACCAGTCGGCTCGGCGCAACTGAAACGATCAGCACTGCAGTCGTTACAGCTTCTGTCTACTCCGGTACGGACGCCAGCCCGTCGGCAATCATCTCTGGTAGCCCGACGATCAGCGGGAAAAAAGTAACTCAAAAGGTTACAGCAGGAACGCTTGGTGTAACTTATGAATTGCTTTGTACGATCTCTACTTCACTTGGGCAAACTTTGCAACTTAGCGGTTTCCTTGTAATTATTAATGACCTCAGTTAAACTCACTGCTGACATTGTTGAAGCTTTCGCAGGGACGTTTTTGTCTCCGCGTTACGATCAAGCTCGTCCTACGCCGCCTTTCCACAGAGAAGGTTGGGCATTATATACTTCAGATTATCCGCAATGTATGCTGGTTGCACCTCGCGATCACGCAAAAAGCACTGGCTTAACCTTTGACTACATTTTGGCGGAAGTTCTTTTCCGCGCAAGTGATTACGTTATTCTTGTTAGCTCAACTGAAGACGGTGCGGCAGAACAACTGGGCAACATAGCCGAAGAATTGCACGAAAACGAAGATCTTATCCGCGAGTTTGGCGTAAAAGGTTTTGAATCTTCTTCTAAAACTGACATTATTGTAAAGATGGCAGATGGTCATCGCTTCCGCATTCTTGCGCGTGGAGCTGAGCAACGTATTCGTGGTAGACTTTGGAAGGGCAAGCGTCCTAACCTTTTAGTCTGCGATGACATGGAAGATGACGAGCAGGTAGAAAACGCTGATCGGCGTGTCAAATTCCGTAGATGGTTCTTCCGCGCCGCTAAACAGGCGCTGAGTAAATCCGGTAAAATCAGAGTACACGGAACAATCCTGCACGATGACTCACTTTTGTCGCGGTTGCGGAAGAACAAAACTTGGAAACATTTATTTTACAAAGCTCACTCAGGCTTTGATGATTTTTCAAACATCCTTTGGCCAGACCGCTGGAGCGAAAATCAGCTTCGTGCGCGTCGTCAGGAGTTTATTGAAGACGGTGATGCTGCCGGTTACTCACAAGAATTCTTAAACGATCCGTTAGATCATAGTGACGCATTTTTGCGTGCTGGTGATTTTCTTGATATGACGGAAGATGACTACGAAACGGATAAAATTTATTGCGCCTCAGCAGACTTTGCTGTTTCCAAAGCAGATAAAGCTAACCGCACCAGCTTTACTATTGGTGGAAAAGACGTTAATAACATTTTGCACTACGTAGATCAGCGTGTTGGACGCTGGGATCCAGTAGAATGGATTGATGAAATGTTCTTGATTCAGCAACGCTGGAATCCCGAAGTTTTTTGGGTAGAAGATGGCGTGATTTGGAAAGCTGTCAAGTCAATGGTTTATCGTGAAATGCAAGTGCGTGATATTCGCATAAACATTGAGGCAATTCTTCCTGTAAAAGATAAAGGTACTCGCGGTCGCTCTTATCAGCGCCGTATGCGTGCTGGCCAGTGCCGCTTTGATAAACAAGCTGAATGGTATGCAGGTTTTGAACAGGAAAACCTACGTTTTACTGGATCTGCAGCAGCCACTTTAGACGATCAATTTGATAGCGCTGCGTTGTTAAGCCGTGGCTTTGACGACTTTAGTCACATTGAAGTTGAAGATTTCTTTGATGAAGATGAATGGGAATTAGAAAAAGGTTTTCATCAGCGGGGTCGTACTCAAGACACAGACGGGCGTTCGCAGGTAACTGGATACTGAAATGCTTAATCTGAATAATCCTTTAAAGCTTAACGCTAAGACAATGGCATCGCCAAATCTTTGCGATGAGTTTGATGCAGATGATCTGAAACGGATTGGTGAGGAATGCTGGTCAGGCTATGATCGTGATAGCACTTCACGTATGACTTGGATGAAGCGTAATGAAGCCGGCATGGATCTTGCGTTGCAAATTCAAAAAGATAAAAGTTTTCCTTGGCCAGGTTGTTCTAACGTAGCTTTTCCGCTTGTGACAATTGCAGCAATGCAATTTCACGCTCGTGCTTATCCTGCCATTGTTAATGGTACAGATTTGGTAAATTGCGCTGTCTTTGGTGAAGATCCTACCGGACAAAAAACTGCTCGTTCGCAGCGAGTTTCTACGCACATGAGCTGGCAATTGCTTTATGAAGATCGTTGCTGGGAAGAACAAGAAGATAAAGCAATTCTTAATCTAAGCATTGTTGGTACAAATTTTAAGAAAACATACTATTCTGCTTCGCATGGGCATAACGTCAGCGAGTTAGTGCTGGCAAAAGATTTGGTGCTAGATTACTGGGCTAAATCAATTGACGACTGCCCACGAAAAACTCATATTATTCCAATGTTCCGTAACCAGATTTATGAAAAGGTTATGCGTGGAACTTTTCGTGATGTGCTTGAAGAAACTTGGTATCAGGCAATTCCTACGCCTACCACTACAACAGCGCAGATTAATGAAGATAAACGTCAAGGTCTTACACAACCGCAGGGCGATGATAGCACTCCGCTAATTTGCCTTGAGCAACATTGCACAATGGACTTGGATGAGGACGGTTACGCCGAACCTTATATTATTACTTTTGAAAGTACGTCCAAGTGTGTTCTTAGAATTGTTACAAACTTCAGTAGTGAAAAAGCGGTAGAGCGTGTACTTGAAGGCCCGAAAAAAGGCAAGATTATTAAGATTCGTCCAACTGCTTATTTCACCAAAAAGACTTTTATTCCGTCGCCTGATGGCGGAATCTATGACATTGGCTTTGGCGTATTCTTAGGCCCGCTTAATGAAGCTGTTAATTCGCTCGTTAATATGCTGCTTGATGCCGGTACAATGCAAACTACGGGCGGAGGTTTCCTTGCACGCGGAGCTAAGATTCGTGGTGGAAATTACGGATTCTCTCCGTTTGAATGGAAGCGTGTAGATTCGACGGGCGATGACCTGCGCAAAAGCATCTATCCGTTGCCGGTCAGTGCACCTTCAGATGTATTGTTTCAGCTACTTAGTCTTCTTATCAACTACACCAATCGTGTGGCTGGTACAACTGAAATGCAAGTCGGTGAAAATCCTGGACAAAACACTCCAGCTGAAACATCTCGCACAATGGTTGAGATGGGGCAAAAGATTTATTCTGCAATTTTCAAGCGGATTTGGAGAGCATCAAAAGAAGAATTTGCTAAGTTATATGAACTTAATGCAATCTATGTTCCGTTGGATGCGCAGCTTCCTGGTGGAGCAACACGCGATGATTATCAAGGAACTAGTGACGCGATCTTCCCTGTTGCAGATCCGAACATTGTAAGTGATTCAATGCGCTTTACCCAAGCACAAGCTATTGCAGCTGCTGCAACGGCAGTTCCAGGTTACAACATGGATGAAGTGCAAAAGCGCTTTCTTAAAGCTTTGCGTGTGGAAAACATCGAGGCAGTCTTTCCTGGTACGCAAGGTCAGCCGCCCGCGAAAGATCCAAAGCTTGCAATTGCAGAACTTAAAATGCAGGGCGAAATGCAACTGGCGCAAATGGAATTGCAAGCACAGCGTGAACAGTTTGCACTTGAATTAATGGAAGAGCGTCGTGTAAACAATGCTAAGATTGTTGAGCTGATGGCTAAAGCTGAAAACGAATCTGCCAACGCGCAGACCGAACAAGCTTATGCTCAGGTTGCTTTTATCAACACACAGATTTCTTTGACAAAGAGTCGAAACGAAGCACTCAACACTCGCATTGAGCAAATGTTGCGTGCAGTAGAACTTAAAAGTAAGCATCGCATAGGTATACAAGGTCTTGCAACTAGTCAGGAAGTAGCATGAGAGTGCCAATTGAAGAAGAATTCAAAGAGTGGCTTCGTCACCCTATTACGCAGCAAGTTAAGCAAATGCTTAATGTAAAGCGAGAAGAGCTTCGCCAGCAATGGGAAGGTGGTTCCTTTACAGATTACGCGCAGGAAACAACTGCACTGGTCAATGTAGGGAATATCGGAACGTGCAAGGGTTATGCCTTTGTCACGGAGTTAGACTACGAAACGTTTATAGCGGAGATAGATGATGGAAAACAAGTCGGGGTTGAAACCCCTGGGATTAGCAGTACTGATTAAAGCCTATGAACCCGAGCGCAAAGGGGCGCAAATCGTAATACCCGATGCAGTCCAAGGTCGGATTTCTATGGTAGATAACAGGGCAGTTGTAGTTGAAATTGGTGAAGCAGCTTGGCACGATGAGCCGCAACCAAGAGCAAAAGTTGGTGATCGCGTGCTTGTAACTAAGTTTGCCGGCTTCATGGCAAAAGGGCCAAGTGATGGCGAGATGTATAGATTGGTTAATGATCGAGATATATTCTGTGCAATAACGCATGAAGGAGATAGCAATGTCTGATGAAATTGCAATCGAAAGCGCAGCAACCCCTGATCAACAGGATGCCGCTACAAAAATTGGATGGATTCCTCCTGAGCGTTACAAAGGAGATCCAGAACGTTTTGTTGACGCTGACGAATATATTAAGCGCGGTGAAACTGTTCTTCCGATTGTGAAGGAACAGAACAAGAGGTTGCAGAACGAGTTAGCACAAGTTAAAGCACAAAGCGTTCAACAAGCAGCTGCGTTAAAACAAGCGCAAGTAGCTATTGAACAAATTGAGGAGCGTCATTCAGTTGCTACACAAAAAGCAGTTGAACGCGCTCGGGCTGAAGTTAAAGCGCAATTGGCACGAGCAAGTGAGTCGGGCGATCATGAAGGTGTAGCAGAACTTACGGATCAGCTAACACAGCTTAATACTGCAGAGAAACAAGTAACGCAACAGACGCCGGCAGCACCAGCGCCTTTTGTTCCTCCGCCAGATTTAAGTGAGTGGAATGCAGAAAATCCGTGGTTTGGTAAGGATCGTCGTAAGACCGCGCTTGCTCTTGGTATTGCGCAGGATCTTAGAGAAGGGGGTGAAAAATCTATAGGTAAGGATTTTTTCACTTTGGTAAGTGCAGAGGTAGACAAAGTCTTTGCGCCCAAAGTAGAAACACCAGCTTTTGATAAGGTAGAAGGTGCACGAAACGGTGGAACTGGTGAACGGCAGTCCGGCAAAAAAAGCTGGGCAAACCTTCCCGCAGAAGCCAAAGCCGCTTGTAAAGCTGATGCAAGAAATTTTGTTGGCGCAGACAAGCGTTATAAAACTGAAGCAGAGTGGAACAATCGCTATGCTGAGATATATTTTGAAGGAGAGTAAGAATGGAAAAGCTGAACAACCCTGCTAATAAGATAGGTAAGACTACATCGGAGCGTAAGCGTATTCCGATGAGTGTGCCTGTGCAAAGACTTGAAGCGCCCGATATTCCAGGTCATCACCTGCATTGGTTTGTTGGGTCGTCTGAGCGTCTTCAACGCGCCCTTGACGGAGGTTACGAATTCGTTGATGAGCGCGACGTTAAGATCAATAATGTTAGCTTGGGCGGTGAATCCACCATCTCCGGTAACACAGACATGGGAAGTCGAGTAAGTGTTGTGTCTGGCCAAGAGGTCGGAAAAGATGGGCAACCTACTCGGCTCATCCTTATGAAGATTAAGCAAGAGTGGTACGAGGAAGATCAAAAACTTGTTGAAGATCGGAATGAGAAAGTAGCTGCATCTCTTCGCGGTGGTTTGTTGGGAGCTGATCAAGATGCTCCTGGCGATACGCAGCATCGCTATGTAGATAAGGCGCGGACTCAAATTCCAGATCTGTTCAAACCTAAGCGACCTCGCGTCGCATAATTGACTGGAGATTTAAATGGCTAACACTAGCAGAATCGCCGGTTTGTCGCCTGTACAGTACCTTAACGGTGCGGCGTACAACGGTCAAGCTCGCGTGTATTACATTCCGTCTTCGGACACAAATGCTTATGCAATTGGTGATCCGGTAGATCTTGCTGGCAGTGCTGATAGCAACGGTGTAGCTTCTGTTGTTTTGGCAACCGCCGGTTCAACTAATCCTATTGTAGGCGCAATTGTTGGTATCGGTGAGCAAGAAGGAACTGTTGTTAACATCAACACTCCTAATACTATTATTGCTCCCGCCACTAAGACTCGTGCTTATTACGTAATGGTTGCTGATGATCCAAACATCATTTTCCAGGTACAAGAATCTGGCACTACTCCGCTAACCGCTGCTTCAACTGGCCTTAACATTAACTTGGCCAGTGGCACTAATAACGGTTATGTTAGCGGTTGGACTCTTGATGCTGATACGGAAGCTACTGGTGCAACTTTGCAGATGAAGTTGTTTGGATTGGTACGCAAGCAAAATAATGCTTTTGGTGCTTACTGCCAATGGCTTGCTTTGATTAACTTGCACCGTTACAAAATTGGCCAAGTCGGCGTCTAAGGAGAATCTATTATGGCAGCAGGCGTAATTAACACCGGTAGTCACCCTAAGCTGTTGTGGCCTGGAGTGTATACCACGTGGGGTCAGATTTATGATCGCCACGAAAAAGAGTACACTGATCTTTACGAAATCAAAATGTCCGACAAAGCTTACGAACAGGGTGTGCAGGTTACTCCGTTCGGCCTCGCGCCCGTTAAAGCGCAAGGTGCTCCGGTAACGTATGATTCGGAGATTCAAGGTACTGTAACGACTTACTCGCACATTGCTTATGCGCTGGGTTACATCGTTACTTTTGAAGAACTGCGCGACAATCAGTACAAAGAAGTCGCTACCCGCCGCGCCGAGGGCAATGCCTTCTCGATGCAGCAAACGGTAGAAAACGTAGGAGCGTTTATCTATAACAACGCTTTTTCGACGACTTACTTTACAACGCCTGATGGCAAAGCGCTGTGCGCTACCGACCACGCTAATACCTTGGGCGGTACTTTTAGCAACGCGTTGAGCCCTGCAGCTGACTTGAGCGAAGCAAGCTTGGAAGATCTGACTATCCAGATTATGGGTACTCAGAATGATTCAGGTTTGCTGATTAACATCATGCCTGAGTCGCTGCATATTTCGCGTCAAGAGTGGTATAACGCTAACCGTATTCTTCAGTCGGTGTTGCAGTCTAATACTGCAAACAACAACATCAACGTACTGAAGGCTACCAACGCGTTTCCCAAAGGTATCAAGATGAATCACTATTTCACCAGTGCTCATCCTTGGTTCATCCGTACTAACTGCCCGAACGGCATGACTATGTTCTGGCGCGATGAGCCGACCTTAGATCAGGACAACGACTTTGATACCAAGAATGCGAAGGCAGCTTCGTATATGCGATTCAGCGTTGGTTGTACCGATCCTCGCGGAATCTTTGGTTCTAACGGCCCGTAAGAGTCTTTACGTTTCTCGTGCGTATTATGATGTAATAATACGCGCGGGAATTAATAAGGATTTTTGTAGTAACGCGGCAGGCGTTCCCTGTCAGGTAATCTCCCTCTGTAAGAGGGGCGTAAAAGGAGCATCAAAATGCCTATTGGCGGAAGCATCACTAATTTTCCTGACGGTTTTGCAAATGGCCTGAATGTTCGCGGTATGCCGCTGCTTCAAATGCAGCCAGGCAACGTGTTTTGGGTTGATAATAGCACAGTGCTGAATGTTGGCGCTAACGGTGGTTCTGACGGTAATCGCGGAACCTATCTGTCGCCGTTTGCAACTTTGCAGTATGGCCTAGATAGCTGCACTGCGGATCGTGGCGATATTATCTTTATCGGGACTGGTCACGCAGAAACAATTTCTTCTACAACCGTATTAGCACTAAACAAAGCAGGTGTTGCAATTATTGGTTTGGGAGCTGGTTCAGGTCGCCCAACCTTTACTTTCACCACGGCAGCTACGGCGAACATTCCAGTTACGGCAGCTAACATCAGCATTCAGAACTGCTTGTTTGTTGCTAACTTTGCAGATGTTGCTTCGGTGTTCACCGCAACCAGCACGAATACTCCAACCGACTTTGCAATTGATAATTGTGAATTCAGAGATACAAGTGCTATCTTAAACTTTATCAGTATTGTTACGGGTAATGCAACTGCAAGTAGCATGAACGGACTATCCTTTACTCGTAATGTTATTTCAAGCCTAGGTACAACTGCAGCAACAACTTCAATTAAGCTGTCTTCAGCTACTAACCGTGTTACAATTTGTGACAACTTTGGTAACTACGCAGCGCTGAATGATACAGCAGCAATGCTGGCCGGTGGTTCTAATAACATTCTAAACTTGAACTTTGGCCGTAACCGCTTGAATCGTCCGAACACTAGCTCTACTGGCGGTTCATTTATCAGCAGCACTTCTACTGCCTGCACCGGCCATTGCTACGATAACTATCTGTGGCAACTGGATGCAACCGCAGGCATCTGGTGTCCGACTGGTACGAAGCTGGCTTTTAGCCAAAACTTTAGCCCAATCACCGGCGCAGCAGATAAATCCGGTCTTATCAATCCGGCCGCTGTTTAATGACGGAGGGGGGCTTCGGCCCCCTGCTTAGGAGACGATAATGGCTGATGTAGTTAGCACGCAAGTTATACAAAAAGGGCCGCGATACTACATCGCGCGTTTTACAAACATTTCTGATGGTACAGGCGAAAGCCTTGTTACAAAAGTAGATATTTCTACGCTTGATTTAGGCGACGGAACAGCACCGACTAAGACAAGCATTAAAGAAATCCAGTATTCTATCCAGGGTTTCACGTCTGTTCGTTTGTACTGGGATCACAGTACTGATGATATTATCGACGTTTTAGCAGTTGGTAATGGTTATAGAGAGTACGGCTCACTTGGCTTTCTTAATGATCCAGGCAGTGCTGGTGGCACAGGAAATATTCTGCTGACAACTGCCGGCGCAAGCGCTACCGCTACGTATGACATTACTTTAGTTATTACGCTATCATGATAGAGTTGACTGAAGCAGAAGAGCGTAAAATAAACTTTGCTCGTAGAAGTTCTGTTACGTCAGCTAGCGGTGATCCTCACCCTGGCAACGATCTTTTATTAGAAGATGGTTTTTATATTCTACTGGAAGATGGCGTTAGTACTATTCTTCTGGAGTAGTTATGGCTGACACAAAAATATCCGCGCTGACAGATGGCAATCCAGCGCAAGCAACTGACGCAATTCCGATAGCTCGGAGTTCGTCTAACTTCAAGATTACTCCTGCAAGCATTTTAAGTTACAATGCTACAGGTAGTGGTCTTAACGTACTTGCAACTAGCCCAACAATAACTACGCCTGTCATCGCGCAAATTAACGATGCAAGTGCAAAGGCTACGCTTAAGTTTTCTTCTATAGCTTCAGCGGTCAATGAAATAACTATTGAAAATGCAGCAACAGGAGGCCAGCCACACATTACTGCAACTGGCACAGATAGCATCATTGGTTTGCACTTAGCAGCTAAAGGCGCAACTGGCTATGTTAATGTGCAGGATCCAATTGATAGCACTAAACGTATGCGCTTTGGTACGAGTGGAGCAACTTCAACTTCTGTACTAACGCTTGAAGGTGTACAGACAGCCGCGCGCACTCTTACGTTTCCTGACGCAACAGATACTTTGGTTGGCAAAGCTACTACAGATACGCTGACAAATAAAACGCTGACCAGTCCTACAATGACAGCACCAGTGCTGGGAACACCAGCTTCTGGAGTATTAACAAACTGTACAGGCTATCCTGCAACAAGTTTAACTGGAACACTTGGCGTTGCTAATGGCGGGACAGGTAGAGTTACGGGTACAACTGCTTATGCTTTGATTGCAACTGGAACTACGGCAACAGGCGCAGAGCAAACTTTAGCTAATGCAGCTACTACCGAAATTTTAGTTGGTGGTGGAGCCGCCGCGCTTCCGGTTTGGACAACTGCTACAGGTTCCGGTGCTCCAGTTCGTGCGACCAGTCCTACCTTAACGACTCCTGCTTTAGGAACTCCAACCGCAGGCGTACTGACAAGTTGCACAGGTTTGCCTTTAACAACAGGTGTTACAGGAACACTAGGTGCAGCTAATGGTGGTACAGGCGTAGCCAACAATGCAGCTAGTACGCTTACAATCAGCGGATCTTATGCAACTACGTTAACAGTTTCTGCTGTAACCAATGCAACACTTCCGGCAGGAACAAACAACATTGGCTACCTGGAAGTACCGCAGAATAGTCAAAGTGCTGCATATACAGCGGTTATTGGAGACTCTGGTAAACACATTTATCACCCAAGTGCAGACACGACCGCGCGTACTTTTACCATTCCGGCAAACTCGTCTGTTGCCTTTCCAATCGGAACAGCGCTTAGCTTTGTTAACGACACCTCAGCCGGAATAGTAACCATTGCAATTACAACAGATACTTTAGTTTTAGCTGGTACTGGCTCAACAGGCAGCAGAACCTTAGCTGCGTCTGGCGTTGCAACTGCACTTAAAATAACTTCAACTCGTTGGATTATCAGCGGAACAGGATTAACATGACCGCCCCAGCTAATAACACACCAGCATCTATTATCTCTGATGCTTACTTTGATGCAGGAATTGTGCAGGAAGGCGATTCTCCAAGCAGCGAGCAAATTGTTACTGGAATGCGTAAGCTGACTGATATTGTAAATATGTGGCAAACGCAAGGTTTAAAACTTTGGCTTAACGTTGATACGGAAGTGCCATTGGTTGCTGGCCAGGGAACGTATACTTTTTCTCCTACCGGCGATGTAGTGATGGCAAAACCGCTTCGTGTAATTCAAGCTTACTACAAAGACCAAGACAATATTCGCCGCCCGCTTGTCGTACTTTCCTGGGACGATTACATTCGCCTGTCTCAGGTTAACCAGCAAGGTGCAATTAATTCTTATTTTGTTAACAAGAAACAGCTTGAGCTTAGCGTATTCTTTTGGTTGATTCCTGATACAACTGCTGCTACAGGTACAGCCCACTTGTTGCTGCAAACGCAGGTAGATAACTTTACTAATGTAACTGATACAATGAACTTCCCAATTGAGTGGCGTATTGCACTTCGGTGGGGATTAGCAGATGAACTTTGCACTGGGCAACCGCAAGCCATTATGGATCGTTGTCAGCAACGTGCGTTGACCTATCGTACAGCTCTGGAAGATTGGGATGTGGAAGATGCTCCCACGCGATTCACCCCTGACCAGCGTTCACAGTATGTTACAGGCGTATTTAGATAATGCCACAATCTCCAACCGTAGCCTTACCTAAGCGCTTGCCGCTGGTGACGCTCCCTGAAAACAGGGGAACAGATCCTGCGCAAGATGCAAAGCTTGTCAATTGCTATGTTGAAAAAATGGAGAATGGCGAGTACTGGATCTACAAAAGAGCTGGGCTTTTAGAGGCTGTGCAGCCTGCCGGTACGGCGGCTGCCGGCCTCGGTCTGTTTAACTGGCTCGGTGATATTTATTCTGTGTTCGGCGGCACCCTCTATAAAAATGGCATTGCGATTACCGGATCTGTCGATTCTACTGCAAGCTATCGGTTTTCATCCTCGCTCGGTTCTACTCCAAAGCTTCAACTTGGAAACGGCGTTTTTGCTTATAATTACGATGATACTAATGGTTTAGTGCTAATTAATGATGGTGATTTTCCTGCTTCTTTTGTAAAAGGTTGGTGCTATCTTGACGGTACTATTTACGTAGCTACACCATCTGCTACTATTCAAGGAAGTGATATTAATGATCCGGTTAACTGGAATCCTCTTAATGTTATCACAGCTCAAATTGAGCCTGATAAAGGAATTGGATTAGCTAAGCAGCTTGTGTATGCAATCATTTTTAAGCAGTGGAGTACCGAAGTCTTTTATGATGCAGGCAATGCAACTGGGTCTCCTCTTGGAACTGTCCAAGGAGGTAAGGCTAACTTTGGTTGCGTAAGTGCCGATTCTGTTCAGTCAATTGACGGCATACTAATCTGGGTTTGCACAAATCAAAGTGCATCTACTCAAATTATTATGATGGAAGGTTTAAAAGTTCAAATTATTTCAACTGATCCTGTAGAGCGTTTGTTAGACAATTCAAATTTTTCTGTAACGTATTCACTACAGTTAAAAAACATCGGCCATCGTTTTTATATTATTACTGCTAAGAATTCTAACATAACCCTTGCTTATGATCTTGACCAAAAGATGTGGTCGCAATGGACTGACGTAGATGGGAACTATTTTCCGTTTGTAGCTTCTACTTACAACTCTACAACTTTGCGTCATATTTTTCAGCATGAAAGTGATGGTTGGTTGTATCTAGTAAATGAATCTTACTATACAGACAATGGCGATCCTATTACAGCTGATGTTGTTACACCAAACTTTGATGGTGGAATTTACCGTCGTAAGCAGATGACTATGATGAAGTTTGTTGTAGATCAAACTCCTGGTAGTGTTTTACAAGTACGCAAAAATGATAACGATTACGCTCTTGATCAGTGGTCTAACTTTCGTATTGTAGATCTTGGCCAACGTCAACCTGTTTTAACAAATTGTGGAACTTTTGTACGTAGAGCTTACCAGTTGCGCCATCAAAGTGCAACGCCTTTTCGTATAAAAGCTGTTGAACTGCAACTAGATGTAGGTACACTATGACAGTTGTTTTTGAACCGCCGCCAACCTACGCTGACGTAGTAGTTTTTGATGCAGAGGGAAAGCACCCAAAGTTTAATCCGCTTTGGCTAAAGTGGTTTTTAGATGTAACTGCTTTATTAACCGCTTCTGGTGGAGGTGGTGGAGGCGTAGTTCATAACAATACAACAGGAAAACAAGGTGGAACTGCAAATGAATATTACCATTTAACTAATTCACAGCATTCTGCTTTAACAGCTGGTTTTACTGGAACAGGTAACATTGTCAGAGCAACTTCACCAACTTTAAGCGGCCCTGTTTTAGGTACAGCAACAGCAACAAAAGTTACAACTGCAACTGTAACAGCTGCTTTATCAACTAGCGTAGCATTGAATAACGGAGCAGGAGCTTCCGTAGGAACAATAACTAACGCTCCCTCTGCAGGTAATCCTGCTAAGTGGATTCCTATAGATGACAACGGAACAACACGCTATATTCCGACTTGGAGTTAACATGACTTATCACGCAGAAACACTTCAAGCAAAATGATTATTCCGTATCAATCTTCTTGGCAAGAGCGTGTACTAACACTTGCAAAGCAGATGCACAAGGAATCTGAAGCACACCGCGCACAGAATTTTTATGAAGTAAAAGTTTTAAAACTATTTGACCTCAGTTTAACTAAACCTGATCGTATTTATTTTCGATTGTTTGTAAACGGTGAAACACTTATTGGTGGTTTCTATGGAATTTTAGTTGAACCTTATTTCAGCGATGTATTAGTTGCAAAAGATTTAGCTTGGTTTATTACATCAAATAAGCGCGGAAGTTTAGCTGCCGCGAGATTAGTTAAAGACTTTGAAGCGTGGAGTCAGAACCTTGGTGTGACTCAAATTGGCTTGGGTCAATCGACTGGCGTTGCAGTAGAACAAACGCAGAAGTTATACGAGCGACTTGGTTACAAAGTCGTTGGCGTTAATACTATAAAGGAACTTTAATATGTGCGGTGGCGCAGAAGTTGCATATGTAGCAGAAGAGCTTGGAGGCGATGCTCTTCTGGAAGACCTTGGAAGTTCTTTTTTTGGAGAAGAGCTTGGTGGAGATTTCTTAGGCGAAGCTGCCGGAGATTTTGGATCCGAAGCCTTTGGTGGCGCTGGAGATTTCTTAGGTGGCGCTGGAGAAGCTTTGGGTGGTTTTGGTTATGGAGCTGACCTAGGCTTTAGCGGGGGTCTTTCTCCAGAATTTGCTGCTGAAGGTATGTTGAATGCGCCCCTTGGTTTAAGTTCTGCTCCAGGACTTGGCGCAGACCAGT
>Ga0114970_10001328_pt1 | contig 18453 bp, 14 predicted proteins | sample M_140205_XF_Meta_FD_87030 | JGI IMG/M metagenome (GOLD analysis project Ga0114970, IMG submission 87030) | Freshwater microbial communities from Lake Montjoie, Canada to study carbon cycling - M_140205_XF_MetaG | ecosystem: Environmental > Aquatic > Freshwater > Lake | place: Lake Montjoie... | reverse complement strand
GCGCGGACGACGAACTTGATTTTTATTGAGCCGCACAAGGTTTTTAGTCGAAGCATCCCCAATGCAGGGGCGACGATCACCCAAGCGATTGCGAAGGATTTTAATGAGCCATTTGGGGTGGCTGAGGAGCGAAAGAAGCGGGATGGATTTGTGAGTCTTGGTGGGGCTTACGCTGAGCCTGACGCTCCCGAGGTGGCGAGAGTATCGAAGATGATTCGAAATTCGATGACCCGTCTGCACGCGGAAATTGCGCGTTCGATTAGCTTTTATCGATCGCAACAAGGTGGAGCACCTCCGCAACGTGTGTACTTGAGTGGCGGAAGCGTTGGGCTACCCTATATTCGGGAATTTTTTCAGGAGAAGTTTCAGTTGCCTGTGGAGTTCTTTAATCCGTTGCGCAATGTGGCGCTTGGTTCGCAACTTGATGCCGAAGAGATTGGCCTCAACGCCCATCGGATGGGGGAGTTGGTTGGTTTGGCGCTCCGGGGGACCAGTGATTGTCCCATGGAGCTGAATCTGCGACCTCGTCAAGTGGTGCGACAGCAGGAGCTTTCGCGGCGTCGCCCATTCATTTTGCTGGCTGCCACCTGTATGTTGCTAGCGATTGCCGGGTGGGTGATTTACTTTGATCGGGTCGCTAAGGTTACCAGCTTGGCGAAAAAAAGTCAGCTTGAGCCGAAAATCAAAGCACTGCAGGGGTACGAGAATAAAATCAAAGTCTCCAAAGAGAAAATTAAGGAGCAAGAAAACAATGCGAAGCCATTGGTGCGGGCGGTGGAAGAGCGCCAATATTGGGTGAAGTTAATAGAGGACTTAAATGTTCGGTTGCCTAAAGACTTGATCTGGATCACCAATCTTGAGGTTAAGGCTCTGGATCCGCTGAAGGATGGGGAAGTTTCTGAGGAGCCCGAGGCATTGCCAGCGACCGGGCCCCGTGGCAAAGTGTCCCCAGATGCTCAAATTCTCACGATTAAAGGTCTCTACTTGCATAACGACCGCTCGGCGGCCGTGTTTGACGACTTTGTGAAAAAACTAAGTGAGTCCACTCTCTACACCGTTGATAAGGGGAGTAAGCATTTTAAGCGCAATCTTCCTAATGATAATGACTGGGCTTATGACTTTGAAATCCCGCTGATCCTCAAAAATCCGATTAGCCTTCCAACTAGATTAAAATGAATTGGATTAAAGAGAACAAATTTCTCGCAGGAACCCTTGGGGTCGTCTTAGTGGTCGGTGGAGTTTTGACTTACTTTCTGATCGCCGCGATGGGGGACGCAGACGAGGCGAGGACAGGCTACGCCACCGACATTGGGACCCTGCAGAGATTGGCTGGTGCATCTATCTCGCCGACTGAAAAAAATAGCCAAGCTCTCGATCTGCAATTAAAGGAGGCGAAAGGTGCGGTGGAGGCTTTTCAGGCCAAGCTGGCGGCGAACGCTTTTCCCCTCGTTCCCATGAAGCCTGAGGCTTTTCAGGACAAGCTTAAGGCAACGAAAAGCGCGGCTATTGAGCGTGCCGCGCAGGGGCAGACGGAGCTCCCTGCCAAATTTTTCCTAGGTTTTGATGCGCCAACGAACTACGAGGGCTCTTTGCCTTCGCCATTAGCGGCTCCCGCTCTCGGGCGGGAGTTGGAGTCGATTAATTGGGTTTTGACCCAGATGTTTGATAGTCACATCACCAAGTTAGAATCTTTAAAGCGCGAACCATTGCCAGAGGAGACGCCCGGGAAAGTGACCGAAAAAACCTTGAAGAAAGGAGGTGGGGCTGTGATGCCGTTGGTGTCGACGCACTCATTTGAATTGAAGTTTGAATGTCGGCACAATTCCCTGGCCACTTTTTTAAACGCGCTCGTCGGGCCGAAGGCACCGCAGTTCTACACCCCTCGGGTAATCCAGATTAAAAATCAAAAGGATCGCGTGCCCAAGGCGGATGCTTCGATCCTTGGGAGTGCAATTCCTCCTCCACCCCCGATTGTTGAGCCCGGCGGAGCGCCGAAGGGTCTTGCGCCAGCCGCGCCCATCAAAGCGGGGGCGGCCTACATTGTTGGAGAAGAGCAGTTAGAGGTCACTTTATCAATTGGCGTGGTCAACTTCGCCCCGCCGCCATCCGCCGTTGCCGAAAAATAGTCATGGACTGGATTAAAAAACATTACGATCAGTTTATCCTTGCGGTGTTGGCCGTCTCGCTGCTGGCTTTTTCGGCGATGCTGATCAACAGCTCTGGCAACTTCGGGAGTGATTTTGGGGCCGCCAATATTGCTGTGCAGAATCACGACAAACTTCCTCCGCTAGCTCTTGGTGAGATTGAAAAGGCGAAACAATCTTTGGAAACTCCAGCGCAGTGGGCCGAGGTCGACGCCCGGACAAAAGAAGCGGACGGGAAGACGAGGAAGCGTGGCCAACTCTTTGTTTCTGATCGTTATGTCATCGGCCAAGACGGTACGCCAAAACGACCTAGTGAAGAGTCCTTTTACAAAGATACGCTGACAGGAAAGCCGATTCCGAATCTCTGGTTCTTGGATAATAATCTAAATCTTCTTGATCCCCTGATCCCATTGGGAGACGCCGATAAGGATGGATTTCTGAATGAGGACGAGTGGAGAGCTGGAACCGATCCCAATAGTAAGGACTCGCATCCTCCCTATGTGAGCAAGCTTTTTGTCAAACAATTTCTTCGGGTGCCGTTTCGCTTAGAGTTCAAGTCACACGACGGCGAACCCAAGACCCCCGTTGACCAGATTAGTTTCGGAGTGAATACGCTCGATCTCAAACAACCTACCCAGTTTTTAAAGCTTGGACAGCCGGTTGCGGGAACTCCGTTCAAGCTGGAGAAGTTTGTCTTTAAAAGTCGGCACAATCTGAAAACTGATAGCGATGAAGATGTCTCTGAGCTCACTTTATTAAACACCCAGACTCAAGATTTGGTCGTTTTGGTCTTAAACCGACTGACGGACTCACCGAACTATTCGATGAAGTTCATCTACACATGGGAGAGTCCCGCAAAGGAATTTATCGTCCGTAAACTGGGAAATTTTGCGCTCAATCCCAATAAAAATGAACTCTACAAACTCGTTGACAGCCTCGAGGGAAAGGCTGTAATACAGTCACCCGATGGTCAACAGATCGAGGTTCTCCCAGACCCCCGCAGTAAAAACTAAATTTATCCCCGCCTCGCCCTCATGGGGTACTTTTCTTGTTGATCAAGCATTCTGAAAATTTCCAATATAAAACTCCGCAACCATGAATAGACAAAAATTTTTCACCGCGATTTCTTCAATGTGCGCCTTGTCGTCGCTCCTCAGTCCGACTTTTGCGGCCGAAGGCGTGCATCGAACCGCGGAGCAGGAAATCAATCGTCGCAACGATTATCGAGTTCGCGGCCTGCAAATGCTTGAAAAAGGCGATGTCGCCATGGCGGCACGCGATTACGCCACGGCGGTGTCCGAATACAAGGGAGCCTGCGACTTCATCCCTAACTCGGAAATGACGCAGATCTCCTATGATCGCGCCCTCCATAGCTTTTGCGAGGCGAGTTGTCGCCTAGCGGAGCAACGGATCAGCGAGGGGCGCTACGCCGACGCCCAGAAGACCGTGGATTTGGTGGTCAGCGAGCGATATAACCCTCGTTGCAAGGAAGCGGTGTTGATTCGGGCGCGCCTCGAAGATCCCGAGTATTATAACCGCACGATTGGTCCAGTTTTTCGTGGCAATGTGGAGAAGGTCAAACAGCTCTTTATTGACGCCAAAGGTTTTTATGATACCGACCGGTTTGATCTTGCTTTCAAGCGCTGCGAGCAGATTTTAGCGATTGATCCTTACAACAAGGCGGCGAAGTCGATGGAGGAAAAAATCAGCCGGGCGAAAAGCGATTTTAACATCGTTAGCTACAACGAGGCTCGTGGGCGGGCGATTCAAAAGGTGGATGCGGCTTGGGGAAATCCTGTGCGGCGCTTTAATGCCAATGTGGCGATTGGGGTGATCGAGCAATCGAGTAAAGATCCAGGAAACATGGTGAAAATTCAGCAGAAACTGGATCGGATCATCATTCCCAAGTTAGATTTCAAAGAGGCAACGATCCGTGAGGCGGTTGACTTTCTCAAGCGGAAAAGCATCGAGCTTGATCCTTCCGACCCAAAAACTGGAATTAATATTGTCTTAAAGCTGGATCCTGGTGCTGGGGGTGGTGCTCCCGATCCAGGGTTGCCGGCCCCAGTGATCCCTGGGGGGGCGGGTATTCCCGGAATAGATCCCGCTCCAGCGTTGCCGCCGCCAATCGCTCCCGCGCCGACAGGTGGTGGTGCCGCCGACACGAGGATTACGGTAGCCTTGTCCAACATTCCTTTAAGCGAGGCTTTAAAGTATGTCACCGGCTTGGCCAACTTAAAATATAAAGTGGAGCCTTTCGCGGTGTCGATTGTGCCCGCAAGCACGAACACGGACGTGATGATCACTAAAGAGTGGAAAGTTCGAGCCGATTTGATTCCTCGGACCGCGGCGGGTGGTGGTGGTGGTGGTGGTCTGGGTGCTCCCGCAGCACCAGCGTTCGGTGCTGGGGGTGGCGCTGGTGGCGGCGATGCGACACGAGGAGGAAGTGGGATTGCCGACCGTGAGTCAGCGAAGAACTGGTTAATCGCGGAGGGCGTCACCTTCAATGGGCAGGCTTCAGCGATTTATTTGGTCTCGAACAGTCGCCTGATTGTGAGAAATACCCAAGACCAACTTGATCTGGTTGATACAATTATTAATGCGCCAGGCGATTCGGGTGGTCCTCGTCAAGTGGAGATCGAGGCAAAGTTTGTGGAGATTTCGCAAAACAACACCAAGGAATTAAGTTTTGATTGGCTAGTGGGGGCATTCAACGCCACGAAGACGGACAAAGTGTTTGCGAGCGGTGGTACCGCAGGCAATGCGGAGCAAGTGAACCCAGCAAACTACCCCTTTGTGCCACCTGGAACGAACCCCGTACCCGTTGGAACGAATCCGGTGACTGCTGGTAACCGCAGTGGAAGTTTAGCATTGAGTGGGTCAGCGGTTGACGCCTTGCTTTTTGGCACTCCCTTAGGTGCTGGTCGGGTCGCGCCAGGCATTGCCGCCTTGTCCGGAGTCTTTACAGACCCCCAATTCCAAGTCGTGATTCGGGCTTTGAATCAGAAAAAAGGGATTGATTTACTTTCTGCGCCACGCGTGACCACGAAGAGTGGCCAACGGGCGGTCATTGAAGTGATTCGGGAGTTCAAGTATCCAACCGAGTTTAGTGCGCCACAGATTCCGCAGACGATTGCACCGCAACAGCAGAACATTAACCCCCTCAATCCGTTTGTGGCCCAACAGGCGCAAAGCTTCCCGGTGACTCCGACGACTCCGACGGCATTTGAAGTTCGCAACGTGGGCGTGACCCTAGAGGTGGATCCGACGATTAACCCTGACGGATTAACCATTGATCTCAACCTCGTTCCTCAAGTTGTCGAGTTTGAGGGGTTCATTAACTATGGTAGCCCCATTCAGACGCAGACGACCAATCCGATCACTGGCGTTCAGACAACCAACGTGCTCACGCCTAACACCATCAATCAGCCGATTTTTAGCACGCGTAAAGTGACGACCACCGTCGCTGTTTATGATGGGAACACCGTGGTCCTCGGAGGACTGATGCGCGAAGATGTGCAAAAGATTGAGGATAAAGTGCCTTTTCTTGGGGATATTCCTTTAGTTGGGCGGCTATTTCGTTCGAGTGTTGATCAGCATACCAAGCGGAATTTGGTTATCTTTGTGTCGGCACGGATTATGAAGCCCGACGGCGAACCCGTCCGCAATGAGGAAGAGGTCGAGGAGGTGATTGAGCCACTAGGTCTTCCTGACGCGGGGTTCGCTGAGCTTCCAATGCTCTCGAAGTAATCGTCTTGTGCCTGTCCTCGGCCTCACTGGAGGAATTGCTACGGGCAAATCATCGCTAACCGAGTCACTTCGGCGTTTGATGGGGGCAACCATCTTTGATGCGGATGGATGTGCGCATGAACTGCTGGCCAATGACCCTCAAATTGCCTATGCGGTGCAGAAACGTTTCGGCGATGAGAGTTGCGACGCTTCTGGGGTTCCCGATCGAGTTAAGCTTCGAGGGATTGTCTTTAATCAAATCGAAAAGCGCCGAGAACTGGAGGCTATCTTGCACCCAGTTATCCGGCGGAAATGGTTAAGCCTTGCAAGTCAGTATGCGGGAGGCGATTCTTGGCTAATCGTTGACCTTCCATTGCTTTTTGAAGTTCAAGCGGAATCAAATGTCGACCGAACTGTGGTGGTCGCTTGTGCTCAATCGGTCCAGATGCGGCGACTGACGGAGATTCGTCACTTAGAAAAAGTCTTCGCCCATAAAATCATTGAATCGCAGTTGGATCTCACCGAAAAAATTAACCGAACTCATCATGTCATCTGGAACGATTCCACCCTCTGCTGTCTCGAGCGACAGTCCCAACTCCTTGCCCATTGGCTCGCCCAGTATGCCCGATGAACCGCCGGTCGGACCGGCGACCGAATTAAGCGATCCACCGTGCGAGCCGCCCCAAGCGCCGGCGCCTGAGCAAATTTGGATTGACGAGCTCCATTCGGAGTCGCTGGCCTCATTGATCGCTCGTTGTAAGCTCATCCAGGTAAGGACGGACGCTGACCGAACGCGGCACCAACTGGTGCTCGATTTGGTGAAGTCCTACTTGCTTCGTGGAGCGGAAGTTCTTGTTGACGGCGTGATTGAGCAAGGCGCTCAGGGGGCGGGTTATTTACGTTGGCCTCGCTACAATTTTCGATCTCTGCCTCAGGATGTTTACGTGCCTGGAAACCTGGAGAGGCAATATGGTCTACGGAACGGGAATCGCTTAACGGCCCGCGTTCGAGCTCCCCGCGGGCAAGAGCGATTTCTGGTTGCTGAGAAAATTCTGAGTATTGAAGGTATTCTGGTGGACTCATGGCAGGCGACGAAGGAGTTTGATCTGCTCACGGCTCTTCATCCGAGTGAGCGGATCGTTCTTGAAAATCAAAAAAGCGAATCAATCACTGGCCGAGCTTTGGACATTATTGCCCCGCTCGGCCGTGGGCAACGTGGGTTGATTGTCGCTCCGCCCCGCACGGGCAAGACGCTTCTGCTCAAGGACATCGCCCAATCTATCTTGATTAATTCACCGGAGACCCACGTGATTTTGCTGCTTGTCGATGAGCGACCCGAGGAGGTGACGGACTTTCGCCGAACGGTCAATTGTGAAATCTATTCGTCGACATTCGACGAAAGCCCGCAGAGGCATACGGCTATCGCCGAGTTGGTTAGCGACCGAGCGAAGCGGCTGGTCGAGATCAAACGGCATGTGGTTATTTTGATGGATTCCATCACTCGCCTCTCTCGGGCGTACAATAATCTCCAAGGGAATCGTGGGCGAACAATGTCTGGGGGTGTTGATTCCAAGGCGTTGGTGAAGCCGAAGAAATTTTTCAGTAGTGCGCGCAACACCGAGGAGGGTGGAAGTTTGACGGTGCTTGCGACTTGTTTAATCGAGACGAACAGTCGGATGGATGATCTCATTTTTGAAGAATATAAGGGAACTGGGAATATGGAGATTCGCCTTGATCGTAGTTTGAGCGACAAGCGAGTTTTTCCGGCGATTAACTTTCTCCAGTCGGCGACGAGGCGGGATGAGTTGCTCTATCATCCAGAGGAATTTGATCGAATTTCTATTCTGCGTCGGCAGCTCGCGGTCCTTCCGACATTGGAAGCGACGGAAATTCTTGTGCACGCGCTCCACGCTACGAAAAACAATGCTGAGCTTCTTCTGACGGGCCTGCGGGGTTAAGTGATTTTTGATGAATACGGTTATCGCCCCACTTTTCTTGCTTTGCATTGTCGACTCTAGAAGTGGTAAATTCCTGATGAGCATTTGAAAACTTCCAGCCCATTAATTGATACCCCAGAGGGCTTTGCGGAGGTTTTGCCACTACTCGAGCCTTTGCAGCGGATTCCGATCGATACCGAAGCGGACTCGCTCCACTGTTACTTTGAGAAACTGTGCCTGATTCAGATTAGCGTCCCTGGTCGAGATCTGTTGATTGATCCGTTGGCGCCCATTGATTTATCTCAACTCTTTAATGCGTTCGCAGGGAAAGAGTTAATCATTCATGGTGCGGACTATGATTTACGCTTACTGCGCAGGGTTGGCTATGCGGAGCCCAAGGCGGTGTTTGATACGATGCTAGCCGCCCGGCTTTCGGGGGAGACGCAATTTAGTCTGGCGGCATTAATCTTGAAATACTTCGGGGAAACGATTGCCAAAGCCTCTCAGAAAGCGAATTGGGCGCTTCGTCCACTTCCGTCACAGATGATCGAATATGCGGTCAAAGATACGCATTATCTTTTGGAAATCGCCACGATCCTGGAGGCCGATCTGCTTCGTCTGGGGCGGGTGGAGTGGCATCGGCAAGCTTGTGAGAAGGCAATCGTCGCCTCATCGATTACCAAGGAGCGGGACCCCGATGAGATTTGGCGAATTAGCGGGAGTCACGAATTAAAAGACCGATCTGGAGCCATTCTTCGTGCTCTTTGGCATTGGCGCGATCAAGAAGCACAGGCTGTGGACAAGCCCGCCTTTCATATTCTTCACAACGAGCAACTTCTTCGGGTGGCCGTTGACATCGACGCTGGGCGAGAGGTGCGGATTCCGCACATTCATGGAGGACGGAGACAACGTTTTTTCGTGGCAGCGGAGGCAGGGTTGGGCGTAACTGAAGAGGAATGGCCTCGGCGGGAGAGGGTTCCTCGTCCAAAATTCACTCCAGACTTTGATCGACGTTTACAAGATTTGAAGGGACGTCGCGACAAACTTGCGGAGGAACTGCAACTAGACCCCTCTTTGATTGCGCCGAAAACTATTTTAGAGAATCTCGCGGCAAACAAGATGGAGATTCTTTTGAAGATGATGCCTTGGCAACGGGAGTTGCTGGGGGTCTAGCTCTTGCCGTGGTGCATTCCCGAATTCTGGGGGGTCTGGGGGGTCTGTGAAGTTTTGGGTGAGGTGCCGGCTACTCTGTGGCGGCCTCTTTGTTGAGAAGTTTTCTGATCGAGTAATTTAATCGGCGATCGGCCATTTCTTGATCGACGGTCTTTCCCTGGATCTGCCAAGTGTTATTTTTGAGGGCGCGGGTGGTGGGCCCGTCGACCTCGGTGGGTGAATAAAGATTGCGCCGCAAGGAAGTTGGATGGGTGTTGTCGAGGGGATAAAAGAGAGGTTTTTGGGGGGGAGAATATTGTGGACGGGTCGGAGTGGAGCAAGCGGGGAGCAAGAGTACGATGGCAAGAAGCGGGGTAGGTAATTTCACGAAGTTCAAACCAATCAATTTTGGTATGTGGTGTCAATTGTTCCGTGATCGTTTAAAATTCACTTTGATGAAATCGATGTCGCGGCTAGTATCGTGACCTTTTTCTATGATTATCGTTACAAGGCCTGAAGCTACCGAAGAACAAATCCAGCATCTCTTAGACCGGATTGATGAGTGGGGGTTGCGTGCTGAAGTCTCTCGTGGCGCTCAGCGAGTGGTCGTTGGGGTGATTGGTGCGGAGGATGTCATTCGGGAAATGCCCCTAGCGGCGATCCCTGGAGTGGAGTCAGTTACGCCAGTTCTCAAGCCTTACAAGCTCGTTGCTAGGGAGTTTCGTGGGCAGACTGGTTTGGTGAATATTGGGGGTGTACCAGTGGGAGGAAAAGAGGTTGTGATCATGTCTGGTCCTTGTTCCGTGGAGAGTAGGGAGCAGATTATTGGCATTGGGAAAGCGATTGCGAATGCGGGTGCCCGGATTCTTCGTGGTGGGGCATTTAAGCCGCGAACTTCGCCTTACAGTTTTCAGGGATTGGGAGTGGATGGACTGAAACTGCTTGCGGAAGCCCGGGAAGAAACTGGGCTACCGATTATTACGGAAGTGATGGATCCGCGGGATCTTGAGTCGATCGAGCAGTATGCGGATTGTCTGCAAGTTGGGGCGCGGAATATGCAGAACTTTTCCCTTTTGAAAGAAGTGGGCCGGAGCAAGTTGCCCGTGATGTTGAAGCGTGGAATGAGTGCGACGATTAAGGATTTGTTGATGAGTGCGGAATACATTCTTGCGGAGGGAAATTTTAATGTGTTGCTCTGTGAGCGTGGCATTCGGACTTTTGAGACGCACACGCGTAACACATTAGACCTTAACGCTATCCCTGTTTTGCAGGCGGAAACGCATCTTCCCATTGTGGTTGACCCGACGCATGGAATTGGCTTACGCGAGCATGTGGCAACGATGGCACTGGCTGCGGTGGCTGCTGGCGCTGATGCCATCATGTGCGAGGTCCATAATTGTCCCGAGAATGCGAAGAGCGATGGGGAGCAGGCCTTGTTGCCAGAGGAGTTTGCTGACCTTGTTCGGCGAGTTGGGAAAGTGGCCGAGGCGGTTGGGCGAGGAATTTAAGGAAGGCAGTTTTGCGTCCTTCAGTTTCGCGTAACCTAGATTATTGACAGCTATCGATGCTCGTTGAGAGAGCCGCAGTGCGGGCAGGGTGTGAGGTTTGTGGATGAGGTGCTTGGGTAGTTGCAAGTACAGATCCGGCAGCAGATTACTTCTGCCAAATTCCTGCGAATTCGCTGGGCACGTCGGCGTTCGTGGATCAAACAAGCGAAGACAATGGGCCCGAGCATTAATCCGAGATAGAGGAGGGCGAGGACACCGAAGCTGACGCGAATCATGGGAACGAGGAGGGATGGGGTTCTTTGAGTGGGTCCACTTTGTAGGCATTGCCGCCCCAATCGATTTCCGCATATTCCCAGACGATTGGCTGGGGGTTTGGAAGAAATGCCAGAGACTGGAGGAAGTTCGCCCCATGGTCATCGAAGGAAGGATTTCCCGATGAGCCTTGAAGAAAAACGAAACGAACCGTACCTCGGTCCGTGACGCCGATCAGGTAATGGGAGGGGTGGAGTGGGGTTTTCGTGCTGACGAGGGGGATGATGAAGGGGAAGGGGGCTGGAGATCGTTTGATTAAATCTGGGGCAAGTTTGATGCTGGTGGCTGGTGGAAGTTGAGTGAGGGAAGGAGGCGATTGGGGCGGAGATTGAGGATCGATGGTGGCGAGAAGGTCGCGGATTCGGGGAAAAGCGACGGAGTCGGATGCTTCGGTGGGCCCAATTAATGGGGTACGGACGGTGGCGTAGGAGGGTTGATAGAGGAGAGCGGGGAGATCAGTGATATCTGACGAGTGGGCGACGAGGCCAGCGTCTTGGGCGTCGAGCCATTGAAGGAGGGCGATTGCCGACGAGGATGAGGGGGTGAGGAGGCTGACGTGGGGAATGTTGGGAGTAATGGTGGCCGTGGAGGGTGGGACGACTTGAAAAAGAAAGAAGCTCGAGGCGTGGGCGAGGAGTGAAATCACGATCCAGGTCCAAAGGGCTGATGATCGGCCGATGGGGTTCGGCCAGGTGAAGACCAAGGTTGTGGGCCTGGTGTCTGGGCTCATTTTGGGCGGGAGCCCGTGGCGAGGACCACGGAGAACCCGAGTTGCAGGGCCTCATCGGTGACCTGCACGACTAGGGCATATGGGGCATCCTTATCGGCTTTGATGATCAAGCTGCGGTCCTTATGGGAGCTTGATTTGAGACGATGTTGGAGTTCGGTGATGGAGATCGGTTCGTCTTCGTAATAAATTGCGGGGACTGGGGCAGGAGTGATTCGAATGACGGTCGCCCCGCTTCGTGGGGCGAGAGTCAAGGAGGAGGATGGAAGGGTGACGGCTAAGCCAGATTGGAGGATGAAGCGGGAAGTGAGGGCGAAGAAAACCACCACTAAAAAAAGGACATTGACCAAAGGGATGACGCTGAAAAGCCAGAGGGGAATTTTCAACGAGCGCTGAAGTTGCATCGGGTGAGGAAGTGATGGCTGGGGGGTTAATCGACACCTTCGCGGGCGGTTCGGGGATTTGAGCCAAATTTGATAATTTCTGGGGTGGGCATGTCTCGGTGATCAACGATGAGGTTGACGATTTCGATGCCTGCCCGCTCCATTTCGTGGATGAGGTCATTGACGCGAGCGGAGAGATAAGCGTAACCGATCGCCGAGGGGATAGCGACGACCAGTCCGGCGGCGGTGGTGAGGAGGCTTTGGTAAATGCCTCCAGCGATGGCGGTGGCACCGGCAAAGCCACTTTGGGTGGAGACATCCCCGAAGGCCTCAATGAGGCCGAGAACCGTGCCGAGCAATCCGATCATGGGGGCGATGAAAGCGATGGTGGCGAGAATTCCGAGTCGGTGTTCTAAGCGTGGCACTTCGAGTTGGCCGGCTTCGGAAACGATTTCTTTTAATTCCGAGCGAGGGGATTGGTGTCGGAGGATGGCGGCATGGATGACGCGGGTTGCTGGGGTGGGGGTACTTGCGCATGCCATCTGGGCTTCCGCAAATCGCCGATGTTCGATCAAGTTGGCTAGTCCTCGCATGAACTCGCCTAAGCGAAGGGAGATGCGATGGAAGTAGGTGGCACGTTCGAGAAAGACGGCGCCCGCTAGAACGCTACAAATCAAAATAAGCCACATCAGCGGACCGCCTTTTTGCATGTAGTCTGGCATGGTAGAAACCTATACGTGGTTCGCGGATGTTCTGGCAAGTCTGGGGTGGAGGAACTCCAGCGTGCCTCGTGTCTTGTCAGTCATTGACTGGGCTCTTATCGTTTGGGGACATGCGTGTTCTCGCCATTGATCCTTCACTTCGCGGCACTGGCTTTGCCATCTTGGAATCGAGTCATTCCAAGGTTCGGGCTCTGGCTTATGGGACGGTGAAGAACCGTGCCGACCTGCTTCCGAGCGGTTGTTTGGTGGCGATTCATGAACGGATCAAGGATTTGATCACGGAATATCAGCCAGATTGTGTGGCCGTGGAGGGGGTTATTTTTGTGCAAAGTTATCGGACCGCCATCACCCTTGGGGCGGCGCGTGGGGTGGCGATCCTCGCGGCGGCTGGTCGGGGGTTGCCGATTTATGAGTATGCGCCCCGAAGGGTGAAGCAGAGTGTGGTGGGTCAAGGTGGAGCGCAAAAAAGCCAGGTGGCGTTTATGGTTCGGGCTCTTCTTGGATTGACGGAGACGCCGACTGCGGATGCGGCTGACGCGCTGGCGATTGGATTGACACATCTTCGGATGGGGGAGAGCGCGGCGCTGGGACTGATTCAGGCGGAGAGGATTTGAGTGGGGTAGAAACATGGAGAACTTTCGGGGCTGAAGCTTGACCTCGGGCGTTGGGGTGGCGTTAGTTGAGAGATTCACAATGTCTTCCGAGGTTGAAAATCCTACATTAGTTAAAAATCCCCATCGAAGTCTTTGGGCATCGGTTCTTGGTGGCTTTCCTGAAGCATTCCATCCTCTGATCAAGAGATCATGGCTGGCGGTTTTTGCATGGATTCGCGCCACCCCGTGTAGTGTGGAGGCGGCAGCAGAACGGACCGAAGATTTTTTTCTTCGCCTGCAGACGGTGGATCCCCCGAGGGAGGGCGAAGAGGTGACCCATTTTCAAGCGTTTCTTCTCACGCGGATTACCGAGTACGCGGATGCTGGTTATCCTCCAGCGGATCGAGAAAACTCGGTGGCGGTGGCCCCCGTTGTGGATATGCTCAAGGCGAGAAAGCGAGCGCGTCAAGATCTCGCTGGTCGTTCGCCGGAAGATGTTTATGCGCGAAGGTGGGCTTTGAGTATGCTGGAGGAAACGTTGGAGGTGCTTCGTGCTGAGTACTTTGCTGAAGGCAAGGAGCAGCTCTTCGCTTTTCTTCCTGCTTTTTTGAGTTTTGGCGGTGGGGAAGAGCGTTATGCCGAGGTGGCTCCGATTGTGGGCATCTCGTTGAGTGCGCTCCATGTGACGGTCTTTCGTTTTCGCCAGCGTTACCGAGAGACGCTGCGGCGATTGATTGGGGACACCCTGCAGAATGAGGATGATATAGACAGCGAGTTGACCCGGTTGCTTGTTGGGGCTAGCTAACTTTAATGCCATGCCTGACGACGCAGATAGTTCATCAATAGCAGAGCAGGGATCGGTACCTTCGATTCTTAAGGGGATGAGTCCCGACGAGTTGTTTGCCCGAGGAATGCAGAGTGCCCGGATGACTGGTGGCGGAAGTTTGCAAAGTTGGGAGCCCCCGAGTCTGGATGAAGCTTGTCGCCTTTTTCCGAACTATGAGATCACGGAGATGATCGGTCGCGGGGGAATGGGCGTGGTGTATAAGGGGCGCCAGGTTTCTCTTGATCGGGTGGTGGCGATTAAGCTTCTGCCGCTAGAGGTGAGTATTGATCGAGATTTTGGCGATCGGTTTGTTCGGGAGGCCCAGACGATGGCGAAGATGAACCACCCGAACATTGTTCTGGTCTTTGACTTTGGTAAAACTACCGAGGGGCACCTTTACTTCGTCATGGAGTTTGTTGAGGGAACGACGCTTCATCATTTGATTAAGACGGCGGCGCTGAAGCCGACGCAGTCGTTGGAAATCATTGTTCGGGTGTGTGAGGCTTTGCAGTATGCACATACCGAGGGCGTGATTCATCGGGATATTAAGCCCGCGAACATTCTGGTGGACACGAAGGGCAGAGTCAAAGTGACGGACTTCGGACTTGCGCGGATGGATAGTTCGAAGACACCCGAGCAGTGGGGGCAAACGATGACGGGGATGATCCTTGGGACGCCTGACTACATGGCTCCCGAGCAAAAGAAGGGGATTAGGGTCGATCACCGGGCGGATATTTATAGTTTGGGCGTGATGCTCTATGAAATGCTCTGCGGAGAAATTCCTGCGGGAATTTTCGACCCGCCATCGCAGCGAGTCGCCGTTGATGAGCGGATTGATCAAGTCGTGATCCGGGCGATGCAGCAGGAGCCGAACCGGCGTTATCCGAGTACTGGGGAAATGCAGACTGCGGTGGAGTCGATTCGAAATACGCCACTTCCCCATAGGATTCCTGATCCCTCCACGATTCCTTTCAGTCCGCACCTTGGCTCTGGAGATAAGCCCCACCTTTCGTCTGGTGGCAGTCGAGGGGCGACGAAGCCCGAATCTCCTGCCGAGGTTCATTCGCCGAAGCAGTTTGGCACCTTGATTGCGGCTGGTTGTGCGGTGGTGGCGGTGGCGATGCTCGCTTGGAGTCAGTTCTCTCCAAAGTCGGGCAAGGGTGGGGCCGAGGAGATGCCCCGCAAGCGCGAAACTCCCCAGACGGCTACGAACTCGAATAAACCTGATGTGCCCGTGCCGTCGTTGCCCGTTCCGAAAGCGGATCCTCCTTTGGGTGGGCTCCCGTTGAGCGTGCCAGAGGGAGTGGATGCCCCGAGGGAAACGCCCCGTGAACCAGTCGTGCCCATTCCTGCTCCGCCTGCAGAGCGTCCGATTCCGGTGAGTGTCAATCTTCCGCCAGTCGTTCCACCGGTCTCGCAGGAGAGCCCTCCAGCAATCGTGCCTGGGCCATCGGTGACCCCGTTGCCGGGCGTGACTCCTCCAGTGATCGTTGGCCCTCCGGGTGTCACGGAACCTGAGATCTCGTTGCATGATTGGGTCGCCTTTGTGACGACGGGAGACAACCATGTTCGTCGTCGACAATTTGATGAGGCGATTGGGGCCTACACGGAGGCGCTGGATGCCGCCCAAGCCAATCCCAAGGGGGTGTCGCCTGAGGAGTTTTGCCGAGTTTGCAAGTCATTGGGATCATTGCAAATCAGCCTTGGATCAGCCGCAGAGGCTCGGCGAACGTTGACTACTGGGCGTCAGTTTCTTCTTAAAGTGAAAGCGACGCCGTCCACGGTTTCTCAAGTTGAGGCGATTTTAAAAAAACTTCCTCGGGACTAATCAAGTAAGGGGGATTGATGATTTTCGGTGTCGAACCGCTGGCATTTGCCTGTAGCTACGCTAAAGTGGACGGATCTTATGTCACTTTGGAAAAACGCTCACCCTTGGCTCCGCGACCTCGTCTCTTACGAACCGGGGAAGCCGATTGAAGATGTCGCTCGCGAACTCGGACTGAAGCCCGAAGAAATCATCAAGTTGGCATCGAATGAAAACCCGTTAGGGCCTTCGCCTAAGGCGCTTGTCGCGATGCGGGAGATGTTGGAGCGATCCCATTTTTACCCAGATGGTGGAGGCTATTATTTGCGGGAAGCGATTGCGGCGAAAGTGGAGATGGGGCGGGAGAATGTCATTCTCGGGTGTGGCTCAAATGAGATTATCGAGTTTATCGGCAAGGCATTTCTTCGTCCTGGTGATGCGATCGTTTGCTCGCGGCATGCCTTTGTTGTTTACAAATTGATGGCTCGGCTTTTTGGAGCGACGACGATTGAGGTTCCTGACCCTCATTTTGCCCACGATCTTGAGGCGATGGTGGCGGCAATCACCTCGGAGACGCGGGAAGTTTTCATTGCGAACCCCAATAATCCTACGGGCACTTTGATCACTCAAGGGGAGATCGATCGATTTATGGAGCGGGTTCCTGATCATGTGGTGGTCGTCTTTGATGAGGCCTACTATGAGTTTTTAGAAAACCCACCTGATACGCTGAAGTTTGTTCGGGCGGGTCGCAACGTGGTTGTCTTGCGAACCTTTTCGAAGATTCAGGGCCTAGCGAACTTGCGGATCGGTTATGGTTTGGCGAGGCCTGAGCTGATTGATATCCTCCAAAAAACTCGGCAACCGTTTAATGCCAATGGGATTGCCCAGGCGGGTGCCCTTGCGGGGTTGGCTGATGAGGAGCATCAGAGGAAGACGCGGGAGTTAACGATCGAGGGGCGAACTTGGTTGCAGAGCGAGTTTGCCGAAATGAATCTTCAGTTTGTGCCGAGTTTTGCGAATTTTATTCTGGTCCGCGTTGGGGATGGGAAAGCTGTTTTTGATGCTCTTTTGAGTAAAGGAATCATTGTTCGTGAGATGACTTCTTACGCTCTACCTGAATGGATTCGGGTGAGCGTGGGAACGATGTCACAAAACGCTCGATTTTTAGCTGAGTTGAAGACGCTCCCGAATCTTTCCACCCGTTAGGGGACTGGCCAGAGACGGATGGGTTTTGGGTCGGTCACTGGAGCCGTAGGCGTGGGGCGATGGAAATTGGCTGGGTCGCCTATTTTAAGCGCTCTATGGCTGTGCTTGGATTGCGCAGTTCTGCATGGGGCTTGTTTAATAGCGTTTCCGCATATTACTCGGGAGAATATTCAGCTCGTTGCGATACTTTGCCACCGTCCGCCTGGCGATCGGAATCCCGTGCTTTTCTAAGAGTTCGACAATTTCCTTATCGCTCAGTGGGCTGCTATCGTCTTCGGTTTTAACCATTTCGGCGATGGTTCCTTTGACGCTGGTATTGCTCATGGCCTCGCCTCCGGTGGTTTGGTATCCGGGGGTGAAGAAGTATTTTAAATCAAATACGCCCCAAGGAGTGGCAATATACTTCCCGGAAATTGCCCTGCTCACGGTGGTTTCATGCACTCCGACGATGTCGGCAATTTGGACCATCGTGAGAGGTTTCAAGGCACTGGGGCCAGTTTCGAGAAAGTCTTTTTGTTTGGCGACGATTTCACGAGCGATGTTGGAGATGGTTTGTTGGCGTTTTTGGATGGATTCAATCAAAAATTTGCCACTACGAATTTTGTCGCGAATATAGTCTTTCACTTCGCTGCCAGACTTTGGATCAGTTTTTGAATCATCGGAATTTTTGCTTTCCGACATTAAGTCTTTGTAAGTGTTGCTGATGCGAAGATGGGGGATCTGTTCCCCGTTGAGCGAAATCGTCCACGTGCCGCCGATCTTCTCGACATTGACATCTGGCAAGACATAGCTGTTCGGGTCCGCGGAGAAAACATGCCCTGGTTTTGGATCGAGCGTGGCGATCATTCCCGCCGCCCGTTGGACTTGCTCGGTGGTGGTTCCGAGGCGCCTAGCGATTTCGGGAAAGCGACGCTTTGCGAGGTCTGCGATGTGGCGGTCGATGATTCGATATTCCAGTGATTGCTCTTTGCCAGATCGGCGAAGTTGAATGAGCAAGCATTCCCGAAGATCGCGGGCACCGACTCCGGCGGGATGGAAAGTTTGCACGAATTCGAGCACGCGAAGAAGATCTTCGGCTTCCATTCCTGTGTTGCTCGCGATCTCTAAGGGATCAACTTGGAGAAATCCCGCGTCGTCGATGTTGCCAATGATGAGCTCGGCTAATTGGCGGTCGATCGTGTCGAGGCCGCTGGAGTTAAGCTGTTCCATCAGATGTTGTTGGAGGGTCTGGTTGCTGACTAGACTATCGAAAAAGAACTGGCGCTTTTCCTCATCTTCGGCGGAGCGACCTGAGTAACTTTGACTTTGGGTCATATAGTCACGCCATTCGTCGTCGAGCTTAGCTAATCGATCAAATTCCTCCTGAAATTCGTCATGCTCCTGCTTCTTGTCTTCAATGGTGGGCTCTTG
>Ga0114970_10001327_pt1 | contig 18464 bp, 17 predicted proteins | sample M_140205_XF_Meta_FD_87030 | JGI IMG/M metagenome (GOLD analysis project Ga0114970, IMG submission 87030) | Freshwater microbial communities from Lake Montjoie, Canada to study carbon cycling - M_140205_XF_MetaG | ecosystem: Environmental > Aquatic > Freshwater > Lake | place: Lake Montjoie... | reverse complement strand
GGCACCCGTGCTTAAGATTCCCTTGTGAAACTCAGTACCTTCCGGTGGTTCGATGACACCAGTATCGGAACGCGCCGCGGAGGCGGCTTTGGCCTGCTTCTCCTGATCCTGATCGGGTACTTCGTATTCTCCATCCGAGAGATGCAGCTTCTGGCTACCCTGGGCGATGCGATCTACGAACATCCCATGACCTCTGGTCATGCTATTCGGGATGCAAACATTGCCATCCTCAAGATGCACCGGGCCGTGCTTCATGTCCCGCAGGCTGATGACACTCGGCTGGAAAATCTGGAGAGGGTCGTGGAAGAAAACAGGGTAATCGTCGAAGCGAGCTTTCGCATTCTGCGGACCAGTTTTCTCGGCAGCAAGGAGACGCTGCGATCCATGGAGCACAGTTTAGGCCGCAGAGTTTCAGCAGCACATGAAAGAGGCCGAAGACAACATGCTGATTTTTACCGTCATTTTGCTGGTTGGGAGTATCCTGATCTCGGCAATGGTGGGGTGGATGACGACGCGGAGCATCCGCCATCCGGTGGTGGCACTGAGCGAAGCCGCAGTCCGGGTAGCAGAAGGCGACTACACCCAGCACGTGGCTTTCGAGGCGCGCAGCGAGTTGGGGACACAAACCCGGTCTTCAACATGATGGTGAAGTCGATTCGCGAACAGACCGAAATCATCAGGCAGAAAAATGAAGAGAACGAACAACTCCTGTTGAATATTCTGCCGGCCCCGATTGCCGGAAGACTGAAGAGTGGGGAGCGCACCATTGCAGACGCGTATGGCGAGGTAAGCGTGCTGTTTGCCGACATTGTGGGGTTCACGAAGTTTAGTGCGGGTATGCCGGTAACGGAACTGGTTGAAATCAGCCTTCGAATCGGGATCAACCGAGGGCCGGTGGTGGCAGGGGTAATCGGAACCCACAAGTTCATTTATGACTTGTGGGGCGACACCGTGAATATTGCCAGCCGGATGGAATCTACCGGAATCCCCGGGCGGATTCAGGTGACGGAGGCCGCGTACGGGTATATGAAGGACCGGTGTCAATTTGAAGCGCGCGGCGAAGTTGCAGTAAAGGGGAAGGGCATGATGCCCGCCTATCTGCTGGAACGGAGTACGGAATTCGAGGTGGCTTGCGCAACCTGACGCTATTGAAAGGCTATATACTTTGAAGTGGCTTTTACCTATGAAACGTGCAGTCTGCATTTCGCTATCTCTGCCGCTGCTGCTGGCCCCGTTTGCCCTGGCAGCACCCGTTGTCGGCCTGAACCAATATTGCTCTGGCTGCCACAACACGACCACCAAGGCCGGTGGTTTCACGTTTGACGCCAGCTCGGCTCCGGCGAAGAACCCCGAAGTGTGGGAGAAAGTGGTCCGAAAGCTGCGGGCACGTTCCATGCCGCCTGCTGGACTTCCCCGCCCTGACGAAGCTACTTACGCCTCGATTCAGGCTTCCATTGAAAAAGATCTTGACTCGGTGGCCCCGAATCCCGGGCGCACCGATACCTTCCGGCGCCTGAACCGGACCGAATACCAAAATGCGATTCGTGATCTGTTCCGGCTCGATGTAGATGTCACGAACCTTCTGCCCGCCGACGAGTCCAGCCACGGGTTTGACAACATCACTGTCGGGGATCTCTCCCCAACGCTGCTGGATCGTTATCTCACTGCGTCGCGCCGCATTATTCGTTTGGCGGTAGGGAGCCCGGTCCGAGCTCCTGGTGGAGATACCTTTCAGCTACCTCCTGATCTGACGCAGGAAGAACATTTCGGCGATCTCCCGGTAGGAACGCGCGGCGGTACGATGGTCCGCTATACCTTTCCACTGGACGCCGAATACGAATTCCGCATCCGCCTGGCCCGCGACCGCAATGAGTACATTGAGGGCCTGAAAGAAGCGCACGAACTGGAACTCACGGTGGATGGTGAACGCATTCAGATGTTCACCGTGGGCCCGCCGACAAAGGGCACCGACCACCATCTGGTTGACGAACCCCTGCATATCCGGGTCGCGGTAAAGGCCGGCCCCCATCAGGTGGGTGCGGCCTTTGTGAAGAAGCCTTCGCTGCTGCTGGAAAATGAGCGCCAGCCCTATCAGGCGCACTTCAATATGGACCGCCACCCGCGCATCCAGCCGGCCATCTACCAGGTAACCATCAATGGCCCGTTTCAGGCGAAAGGGCCGGGAGATACGCCCAGCCGTCAGCGTATCTTTGTTTGCAAGCCCAACGGTGCAGGTGAGGAAGACCCCTGCGCGCGGAAGATTCTGACCGCGACCATGCGGCGGGCTTATCGGCGTACCGTGACGGAAACCGACCTGCAGGCCCCCCTTCGCTTGTTCCGCGAAGCGAAGAAAGATGGTTTCGACGCCGGCATCGAGATGGGCCTCAGCGCGGTCCTGATCAGTCCCGAGTTTCTGTTTCGGGTGGAGAGGGATCCGGAAGGTGTCGCCCCGAAAACGGCCTACAAACTGAGTGATTCGGATCTCGCGTCACGCCTTTCCTTTTTCCTCTGGAGCAGCATTCCGGATGATGAACTGCTGGATCTGGCGGCAAAGAATGAACTGCACAAACCTGCGGTGCTGGAGCAACAGACCCGACGCATGCTGGCCGATGTCCGGGCCCGTGCCCTGATCACAAATTTTGCCGAGCAGTGGCTGCATCTGCGGAACCTCTCGTCCTTCACTCCGGATATGCGTGTATTCCCAGGGTTCGACGACAATTTGCGGCAGGCTTTTCGAACGGAAACCCAGATGTTTCTGGAAAGCGTCATGCGCGAGGACCGCAGCGTTCTGGATATGCTGCGGGCCAACTACACCTTTGTAAACGAGCGCCTGGCGAAGCACTACGGCATCCCGAATATTTACGGCAGCCGCTTCCGCAAGGTGGAATTCGGCCCGGACGACGTCCGCGGGGGCTTACTGCGGCAGGGCAGCATTCTGGCAGTGACGTCTTATGCGACGCGCACTTCGCCGGTGATTCGGGGCAAGTGGATTCTGGACAACATTCTGGGAACACCTCCTCCGCCACCTCCCCCGGCAGTGCCTGCGCTGAAAGAAACCAGCACATCCACGAAGAATCTGCCCATGCGGGAACGGATTAAGGAGCACCGCGCGAATCCGGTTTGTGCGAGTTGCCACAATGTGATGGACCCGCTCGGCTTTGGGCTGGAGAACTTCGACGGGGTAGGTCGCTGGAGAACGGCAGAAGGCAGCACGCCGATTGACGCCTCGGGAATTCTGCCGGATGGAACAAAGTTCGAGGGACCCGCTGGCTTGCAAAAGGTTTTGTTACGCCGCCCGGATGTGTTCGTCAGCACGCTGACAGACAAGTTACTGACGTACTCGTTGGGCAGGCTCACCGAATACCATGACGAGCCGGCAGTCCGTCGCATCGTGAATGACTCGGTGGGAAGCGACTACAAATTCTCGGCCGTAATTTTAGGTATCGTAAGAAGTACCCCGTTTCAAATGAGGAAGACAAAATGATCATTACCAAAAAAGCTCTGTCGCGGAGGATGTTACTTCGCGGCGCAGGTACGGCGCTGGCTTTACCGCTCCTGGATGCGATGATTCCTGCCCTGACGCCGTTGGTGGCGTCTGCGGGCAACCCGGTGCGCAGGCTGGGCTTCGTCTACATTCCGATGGGCGCGTACATGAAGGAATGGACGCCAAAAGGTAATGACCTGACGGAACTGTCCCCGATTCTCCGTTCCCTCAAACCGTTTACGGATCAGATATCTGTCCTCACGAACCTCGAAATCCGCAACGCCTATCCCGGAACTCACGCTACTTCGAACGCCTCGTTCCTGAGCTGCGCGACAGCCAAGTGGACGGAGAGTTCGGACTATCATCTGGGTACCACGGCCGACCAGGTGGCGGCGCAGAGCATTGGGAAAGATACGCGCCTGCCCTCGCTGGAACTCGCCATGGATCTGCTGACTACGGTAGGCCAGTGCGATAACGGGTACGCCTGCGTTTATCAGAACAATCTTTCGTGGTCTTCACCGACGTCTCCGTTGCCGGCGGAAGCACATCCCCGCATTGCGTTTGAGCGACTGTTCGGTGAAGGTGGAAGCGTGGCTGATCGGCTGGCGGAGTTGCGTCGCCGGGCCAGTCTTCTGGACGTGGTGACCGAAGATATCTCGCGGCTAAACCGGAAACTCGGAGCTGACGACAAGCTGAAGGTAAACCAATACCTGGACACGGTTCGCGAAGTGGAGCGTCGTATCCAGAAGGCTGAATCGGAGACAGCAAGCGGCGAGGCCCGCGATCTCGACCGGCCGCTTGGCGTTCCGGCGGCCTATGCCGACCACGCCAGACTGATGTTCGATCTTCAGGTGCTGGCACTGCAGTCCGACGTAACCCGTGTGATCACGTTCCAGCTGGCGCGCGAAACGAGCACCCGGACCTATCCCGAAATCGGGGTATCCGACCCGCACCATCCTTTGACTCACAATGGTGGCGATCCGGAAAAGCTGGCGCGTGTGGCCGTGATTAATCAGTTCCACGTTTCTCTCTTCTCGTACTTTCTGGATAAGCTCAAGGCCACTCCGGATGGCGACGGCACCCTGCTGGACCATACGAATTACCTGTATGGCAGCGGCATGGGCAACAGCGATGTTCACGACCATGTGAATCTCCCCATTCTTGTTGCGGGCGGAGCGCGTCACAAGGGTGGTCAGCACATTCAGTACAAGGAAGCCGCACCGCTGGCGAACGTTCACCTGACGCTGCTCGATAAGGCGGGCGTCAGGATTGACAAATTCGCAGACAGCAACGGCAAAGTGCCGGAGTTACAGACGCTGTGAGGATCGCGATGCGCCGTTGTTTTCTGACCGGTCTGATCGCCACAGCACTCTTCGCCGCCCGCTCCAATTCCCCCCTCGCCGATGCGGCTGAGGAAATGGACAGGATAACGCTGCGTGCGTTACTGGCGAAAAAAGCCGATCTGAATGCAGCGCAGGTAGATGGCATGACGGCGCTGCATTGGGCGGCGTTTCGCGACGACACCGAATCTGCGAAGCTGCTGGTGGATGCCGGAGCAAACGTGAAGGCCGCCAATCGGTATGGCGTGACACCTCTGTCGCTGGCCTGCGCGAATGGTGACGGGGCGATGGTGGAACTGCTGTTGAAGGCGGGTGCCGACCCCAATACAACTTTGCCTGGCGGGGAAACAGCGCTGATGACAGCGGCGCGCACCGGCAAAGTGGGGGCCGTACAGTCGCTGGTGAAACATGATGCGCTGGTGAACACCCGCGAGCCGCGCAGCGGACAGACCGCGCTGATGTGGGCTGCGGCCGAGGGAAACGCGGAAGCAATCGAGGCACTCCTGAAAGCTGGAGCCAACCTGAACGAACGGCTGGACTCCGGGTATACACCTTTCCTGTTTGCCGTACGGGAAGGCCGACTCGGAGCAGTGGCTACGCTGCTGAAGGCCGGGGCGAAACTGAACGAGAATGTGGAGCTGCATAAAGCGACCGGCCCGGCACGCCCAGCATCCGGGGCGGGTTGGCCGCGCGCGGGCATCAGTCCGATGGTGCTGGCCGCCGCAAATGCACATTTCCAATTGGCGGCCTGGCTGTTGGACCAGGGCGCGGACCCGAACGCCGCCGGGGCCGGCTATTCAGCCCTGCACATTATTTCCGCTGTTCGCAAGTCCGGGTTTGGCGACAATGACCCGCCGCCGGACGGTTCCGGCAACATGACAAGCCTGCAATTCCTGCAAAAGCTGGTTGATAAAGGTGCCAACCTGAACGTGCGTATGACAAAGCCGATCAAGTTTGGGCTAACCGGGCTGAATACGATGGGCGCAACCCCGTACATGCTGGCCGCGAAAACGGCCGATGCGGAACTGATGCGTCACTTGGCGAAAGCGGGGGCTGACCCCACGATTCCAAACGCCGATGACAGCACGCCCCTGATGGCCGCCGCTGGCCTGGGGACGAGGTCTCCAGGTGAAGACGCGGGAACTGAGGACGAGGTTTTGGAAGCTATTCAGGTGGCTCTTGATTCGGGGGCCGATATCAACGCGGTGGATAAGAATGGCGAAACGGCCATGCACGGCGCAGCCTACAAAAATTCCCCGAAGGCCGTGGAATTTCTTGTTGCAAAGGGTGCCAAACGAGAGATCTGGGACAAGCCCAACAAGCGTGGCTGGACTCCCCTGACGATTGCCGAGGGGCATCGGTTCGGGAACTTCAAGCCTTCCCTGATCACCGTCGAGGCCCTTCATCGGGTGATGGGTTCGCCCTCCCGATAACAGTCTGTGCCGGAAGTGACGAGGGCCGCACGACGTTGTGCGGGGCCAATTGGCGAGCTGCCTCGGCCGTTGCCCCCCTGGATTCCGGCGTCACGAGGCTACCTGCTTCGTTTTGATGCCTCTGAGATGGTCCGCACGCTTTGGATCAGGGGGAAATGGGCCTCACGCTTCGCATTTGGCCCTGTGACGCCCGCATTGCCGTAGCCGGGGTTACGGAGTTCGTGATTTTTTTTAACTCATTTTGCCGTCCTGCGAAATCCAAGTAGGCGGAAGGAGATCAACTCCTTCGACGATTTGAGTGAGGAATAAAAGCAAATGAAGAATTTCTTTAGAACGGGCGCGATGATCGCGACTCTCGTATTTGGTTCGGTAGCTTATGCAGCCCCGGCTCAGGATATTGTGGATACTGCGGTTGCCGCCGGATCCTTCAAAACCCTTGTTGCGGCAGTTCAGGCAGCGGGCCTCGTTGACACCCTGAAAGGTGCCGGTCCGTTTACGGTCTTCGCTCCCACAGATGAAGCGTTCGCAAAACTCCCGGCGGGTACGGTGGAAAACCTTCTGAAGCCGGAAAACAAGGCAAAGCTGGCTGGCATCCTGACCTACCATGTAGTTTCCGGCAAGGTTATGGCGGCTGATGTGGTGAAGCTCAAGACCGCCAAGACGGTTAATGGTCAGTCAGTCAAGATCAAAGCCGGCAAGTCGGTGATGGTGGAGAACGCAACGGTTGTGAAGACGGACATCGAGACCTCCAACGGCGTGATTCACGTTATTGATACTGTCATCCTGCCTAAATAATCGTAATCGACCTTACCAATCCGGGGGACAGAACCGCTGCGCTCTGTCCCCCTCTAATTTTCCGGGAATAGATAATGGCATCTGAGCAATTGCAGAGTATCGTGGAGGCGCTGGAGAGCGCGGTCACCCGAACAGGTGTGAGACTGGTAGACCTCTGCGAGGCCTCGCCGGTTTTGTTGGTTTTCCTGCGGCACGCCGGGTGCACATTCTGCCGGGAGGCCTTGTCTGATCTGGCTCGGGAGCGGAAAGTCATTGAGGCGACGGGGACGAAAATTGTCCTGATCCACATGGGCGACGCGGCAGGTATTGAGACTCTGCTGATCAAGTACGAGCTGGAAAACATCGAAAGAATTACCGACCCCGAACAGCATCTTTACCGGGCGTTTGGCCTGAAACGGGGCAAGCTGCGGCAGTTGTTCGGACCCAAAGTTTTGTGGAGAGCATTCGGACGTGGCGTTCTGGCACGACACGGGTTTGCCTGGCAGGCTGCCGACTCCTCACAGATGCCCGGCCTGTTTCTGCTCGACGAAACGAGAATCATCCGGCGCTTCCGCCACAAGACGGCGGCAGATCGTCCGGACTATGCCGGTATCTGCAAGCCTGACGTCACAGCCGCGGCGGAACGGTGATCACGACGGCCTTCGCGGGTTTTTCTCCGGAAGCGGAATAAGCGTGGGGTTCTGAAGAGTCCATAATCACGCTGTCACCTTGCGCCAGAAGATGTGCTTCACCCTGAAATCGAATCGTGAGGCTGCCGTCCAACATGAAGATGAATTCCGTGCCGTCGTGAAAGTGCTCCTTGCCTTCGCTGGACAGAACCGGAAACTCAGCCAGATAAGCATTAAAGTTCTGACCGGGGGCTGCAAACGTCAGGCACTCGAAAGAATAGTTTGGCTTGGGCAGGTCCGGTCGTTCGGGAAATCGCATTCGCTCACCGGCGTGCACAACGGAGAAGAGTTTGCGCCCCCGTTTCTGCCCGAAGAAATAGTCGAGACCGACGTCGAACACCATCGAAATGCGGGCCAGAGTTGGCAGGGTTGGGATCATTTTGCCGTTTTCCAGCTGCGACAGCATGGAAGCGGAAAGGCCAGTGTGTTTTGCCAGGTCGGCAAGGCCGATTTTCTTGCGGAGCCGGAGTTGCCGGAGTTTCGCTCCAAGATCGTAGTCGGAGAGCACTCTTTGGATCGTTTCCGGTCCGGATTCTTCTCTCATTGAAATCTATTTTAGTGTGGATAAAATTTTATGTCAACATTTGAGTGCCACTGAACCCATCTTTCATATGGATGATTCCTTGCGAGGCTTGGCGGCGTCTACCAAGAAGGTAACTATCTTGAAAACTTGTGACTCACGCGCCTCAATACAGAATCGGTCTGAAGACGAACTCCTGACCGCCGCTCAGGCACGGGACGAAGTGGCTTTCGCCGAACTGATGCGCCGGAACGAGTCCTCTTCAATGAAGCTGGCGCTGTCGATTCTGAGGGACCGGCAGGATGCGGAAGATGAGGTCCAGAACTCCTACATGAATGCGTGGCGCTACGTGCCGAACTTTCGCGGCGGAGCGAAGTTTTCAACATGGATGTCTCGGATCGTTACAAATCAATGCCTGATGAAGCTGCGAAAAGGCAAGCGGGCCAGCTTTCTCTATCTGGATGAAGGTCCAGGCGGGGAGGTAGCGACGATTGAACTTCCTGATCTGTGCCCGACTCCGGAAGCTCAACTGGGCGGCAAGGACTCAGTTGCAGCGCTCCATGGCGAAATCCGCAAGTTGCCGCCGTTACTTCGCAACGTATTGGTATTGCGGGATCTGAACGAATTGCCGATCGACGAAGTGGCACGCCACCTGGGAATCACGATCGTGGCTGCGAAGTCGCGCCTGCAGCGAGCGCGGATGGAACTGAAGCGTCGCCTGGAAGGCGGCGTCTCGGGCGGCGCTGCCATGCTGATGACCTGACCAATTCCCGGACTGGCAGCCCGTGGCCAAAGTGCCGTGAGCCGCGCGACGATTTCGGCGGCACATCCTGGATTCAGGCGCGACACCTGCTTGCAGCGCCTTTGAGTCGGGAACGCTGCGCTGCGCCTCGCATCTGGCCCCGTGGCGCTCGCAACGCGGCCCACGCCACTTTTGCCACGGACTGCTATCGGGATTGAGACAATTGGAACATACCTCATGGCGCATGATCTGGTTGTCCTCTACGAGCACCCCGAATGGCAGAAGCCGCTTTTTGCGGCACTGGAGCAGCGAGGCGTAGACTTTGCCCCCTTTGACCTGAAGCGGGGTGCCTTCAACCCTTCGGCGGTCCCCGAGGCGAAAGTCTACTTCAATCAGGCCAGCCCGAGTGCGTACGTTCGCGGAAATACGAGAGCTGTGCCTCTGGCATATTCGCTGATGCGGTCGCTGGAATTGGGAGGAGCCCTGGTCCTGAACGGCAGCCGGGCTTTCTCGCTGGAACTCAGTAAGTCCGCACAGGCCGGGCTGATGCAGAAACTGGGTATCGGCCATCCGAGAACCGTGGCGTTCAACGCCGCCGATGCAGCGCTGGAGCAGTGGGGCGAAGAATGGCCCGCCCTGCTGAAGCCGGAACAGGGTGGCAGTGGTGCCCGAATGTTCCTGTTGCACTCGGCAGATGAGTTTCGGCGCCTCCTGGGGGACCGCCCCGACCTTTGGTTCCCGGATAACCTGCTCATGCTGCAGGAATATTTCCCGGTGAACCCGGCCCACGGTATTGTCCGGATGGAGTTTCTGGACGGCGAGTTGCTTACGCGATGCGGGTGGTCTCCCACGGGGCATTCAATCTGTGTCCGTCAGAGGTATGCAATCCGGAGTCGGGCGAGGGCCACTGCGCTATTCCGAAAGCTGCACCGACACCTCCGGTTGAGTTTTACCCGTACCCGGAGGTTCCTGCCGCGGCTGTCGAAGCAGGCAAACAATTGATGGCGGCCGGCGGCCTGGATGTCGGCGGCATCGAGTATCTGGAAGCTGCCGATGGTCGTCTCATCTTCTACGATGTGAACGCGAATTCGAACCTGAGAGTGCCGATTGCGCGGAGCTTTGGCTTTGAGCCCTTTGAGAGGGTTGTGGACTACCTGGTTCGGCAAATTGCGGCGCGATGACTATTCGCCATCCGCGACGTTTGCGCCGGATAGCTATGCAGGAGCTGGTCCCGCCCCGGCAGCGATGACAATCGGAGCCACGTTGGCTTGATCCAGGATCTGGTGCACTGATCCAGGTTGGTGCGGCCTCGATTTTCCCCAGAGCCGCTCGTCGTCCACTGGAGAAAATCCGTTCGGTTGGCAATTTTGCGATGGCGTCCAGATTGCTGAGCTGGGTTTCGTTGCCCCAGGGCATCGAGACGGGGATTGTGGGCCTCAACCGTGTATCATTCGCAAATCACCCCATGACAAGAAGACAACTGCTGGCGACCGCCACACTGCTCCCCGTCTCCCGACACCTAACGGCACAGACCGACCCGGACGCCGGCTTCACGAGGCTGTTCGACGGCACAACCCTACAGGGCTGGACCGTCCGCGAGGGCCCGGAGTCGGCGTTCTATGTGAACGACGGCGCGATTGTGGCGCATGAGAGCGCAGGGTTTCCGGCCTGGCTCCGATCGGACCGTCAGTACGAAAACTTCGATTTTCGGGGCGAATATTTCCTGAAAGGCTGGATGAACTCCGGCATCTATTTTCACGCGCCGGAGCATGGGCGCAGCGCGTGGTGCGGCATGAAGCTGAATATCTTCCACCAGCAGACCGCCCCGGCACCGGAGTCAGCGGGTTCCATCTTTCCCGTGCTGGCCCCGCGCAAGGTGAATGTGAAGCCCAACGGCGAGTGGAATTCTTTTCGCATCCTGATGAGTTGGCCGCGACTGCAGGTTTGGAGCAATGATGAGTTGGTCCATGATGTCGATGTGGAAGCCGTACCCGAACTTCGCCATCGCCTGCGGAGCGGGTATCTGGGCCTGGAGTCGCTGTCCTACCCGATCCGCTTCCGAAATCTGCGAATCAAAGAACTGCCTTCCACTGTCTCGTGGACCGCGCTGTATGAAGCCCCGGCGGACCTTTCGAAATGGAAGATATCGGAGGGTAAGCCTCAATTCAGTGGGCTGGGCAACGTCCTGCACAGCGAAGGTCTGGGGCATTTGGGGACGGTGGAAAAATACCGTGACTTCGAACTGCAGATGTACGTTCGGCACAGCCTGCACCACAACGGCGGCGTTCTGTTCCGGGGAGAAGGCACGGGTAACAAAGGGCCGCACTACGAAATCCAGCTGCATGATGTGGAGGGAGCGCACTACCCCACGGGATCACTGTATACGTTCCAGCGGGCCTCATATCCCCGGATTGAAGCACTGCAGTGGTGGCTGTTCCAGTTGCGGGTAAAAGGGACGGAGTGCATGGTGCGTATCAACGGGGATACGGTGCTCGAGTATGCCCGGCTGGAGAATATGAACGAAGGCCCCATAGAATTGCAGGCGCATGAGAACGGCAAGTTCACCGAGTATAAGCACGTTCAGATTCGGCGGATCTAGCGGCATACAGAGTGGCTGCTACAGCGTGGCAAGGCCGATGAGCACGAGGCCACATGTGTAGCCGACAAACATCGCGGCGATGAACTTGCCTGTCCCCTGAGGGGCGGTTTGGAATTCGCGCCAGATGAAGACACCCCAGATGGCGGCCACCAGCGTGGCACCCTGGCCGAGCGCGTAGGAGACAGCAGGACCGGCGACGCCTGAAGCGATCAGGTTCAGACTCAAAGCCAGCATCCAGATCAGGCCGCCCAGAAAACCCAGGCTGTGGAGTCGAAGACTCCCCCGAAAATAGCTGGAGTAGGTGAGTCCGGCGGACTTCATGAAGACCGTGTTCACCACAAAGTTACTCGCCAGGAGCCCCGCCCCGAAGAGGAACAGCGCGGTGTAGGGCGTCAGATAGCCGGGCTGGATATCGCCCTTGCCGAAACCGGGCGAGATGGCGCTGGAAAGGTGAGGGTAGAAGAAACCCATCAGGCATCCCGCGATCACCGCGAAGACCACGCCTTTCGCCCAGCCCGTATTGCCGCGGCGGGGCAGGCGACTGTAGGCGATGGCCGAGAGAATCATCGCACACATCACCAGCCCGACTCCGGCAAACAGCATAGCGCTGTTTCCTTTTGGAGCCTGCGCGTAACTGGCCACGGTGCCAATCACGAGGGCAAGCCCCACGCCGACAGGAAAGGCAACCGACATACCGGCGGTGTCAATTGCAACCACCAGAAGGATGTTCGAGATATTGAACAGCACGCCGCTGACGAGAGCGCGCGTAACCGGTCCCGAGTCTGCCTGGGCGAGATTGACGAAGGAACCCATTCCCAGTTCACCGGAGATGCCGAGCGTCGCGATCATGACGATGCCCAGGATGAAGACACCAATCGCGTAGTCCCAGTAGTAGAGCGGGAACTGCCACTGGTCTTTGCCGGCGAGCTTCAGGGTGTTGGCCCAGGAGCCCCAGCCGAGCATAGTGATGACGCAAAAAATAATGGCTAAGCCGATGTTGTCGACGATGAACATTTGTTTCCCCACGCTAATGTACACCAGGGACGACCACCAAGGGACTAAAATTGACGATGCCGTGATGAAAACTGGTTTCGCTCTCCTCGCCCTCTCTCTTGTCTCCGCCGCCTACGGTGCCGACAAGAAGTTATCCGCCCTGATTATCGACGGAATGAATAACCACGACTGGGCGGCGGGCACGACGGCGATTCGCTCCACGCTGGAAGGCACGGGTCGCTTTACAGTGGACGTGGCAACCTGGCCTGCGTTGAAGCCGGATTTCTCGCGCTACGATGTCGTGGTCAATAACTTCAATGGCGGGCACCTGGCTGACGGCAAACGCTGGCCACGTGAGGTGGAGGTTGCGCTGGAGAAGTTTGTACGGGAGGGCGGAGGTCTGGTGGTTTTCCATGCTGCCAACAACGCTTTCCTGCAATGGCCTGAGTACAACGAGATGCTTGGCCTGGGGTGGCGCGACAAAACCTTTGGCCCCGGCGTTGCGGTAGTGAACGAGAAAGCTTTGACGATCCCGCAGGGCTCTGGCCTGCCTCCGGGACATGGTCCCCGCCATGAATTTGAGATGTTCGTTCTGGACAAGCAGCATCCGGTTACGGCTGGCCTGCCCCCGCACTGGACCCACCCGGCTGAGCAGTTGACGCATGGCCAGCATGGTCCGGCCCAGGGTATTACGGTGCTGACGTATGCATCCTCGGAAGTATCCCGACAGGGGGAGCCGATGGACTGGGTGAAGGCTTACGGCAAGGGCCGGGTCTACACCTCCATGCTGGGGCATACCTGGAAAAATGAGGCGAATCCCAACCTGGACGATGTGAACTTTCAGGCACTGCTGGCGAGGGGTTCGGAATGGGCCGCGACGGGCAAAGTCACGCTTCCCTCTGACCTCGGGTGGAAACCGCTGTTCAATGGCAAGAACTTTGACGGCTGGGAGGTTCGTGGCGACGGCGTCTGGAGCGTGGTGGGAGATGGGTCGATGTTCGGGCAGGGGATGCGGCCACCGAAGGGCATGAAGACCGAACATCAGGCCTGGGTCTATACGAAGAAAAACGATTTCTCCGAATATGATCTGCACGTTGAGTTCTGGATGCCGAAGTATGGCAACAGCGGCGTGTCGATTCGCGATGTGTCGCGGGCTCACTACGCGATTGACGAACCGGATAGTGAACACCCCGAACTGGTGGGGCCAGTGAAGAGCACTCCGGCACATATCGGTTACGAGATTCAGATCATCGATGACGAGCAGGAGAAGTACCCGACGGGCAGCGTGTACCTGCTGGATGCCGCGAAAACCGGGAGACTTCGCCATACCGAATGGAACAGTCTGGATATTGAATCGCGAAATGATGTGATCCGCGTGCGGGTGAATGGCGATCTGGTCTCGCAGCATCCCGGTGAGGCTGGACGGTCAAAGATCGGGCCGATCGGACTCCAGTTACACGACAGATTCTCCACGATTCTCTTCCGGAATATTCGAATTCGGGAACTGGTTCCTGGCCGGTAGCGCTACTTCGCAAACCTTAGCCAGCGCCCACTGTTCGCTTCGAGGGCAATGGGGCCTCCGAGCAGTACATTCTTTCCGGTGACGACATCCACAGCAGCTTTGTAGCGCATCGCTTTGGAGTTCAGGCGGACGCTGCGGGCGGGGCCATCGTTGAGCAGGAAATAGTGGTCGGCTTCGGGGGCTGCGAGGCGATAGACCGGGACTTCGAGGCAGGCATAGGGTGATTCCAGAGTCCCCAGCATGTTGCGAATCAGTTCCGCCTGCAACGCCAGATTTCCGGGCCGAAACACCGCGAAGGATGCGTCCCAGGCCAGTAAGACGGAACTCCCCTTTCCGATGCGGTTTTCCGTTACCGCAGGCTCGCCGGTCTGGAATGCGCTTTGTATCTTCGCTGATGTCACATGCAGGTCACTGATGAAGCCATTCAGCTTTTGGCCGTGCAGGGTTCGGGGGATGTTGTTGGAGTACTGCAGGTCGCGAAGCTCGGTGCCAAAGAGTCGCTCGAACGCTGAACCGGCACCTGTTTTCAGGACTTTGCCGTGCTCGTCGTAATCCCCTGCGGGAGAGTCGGCCACCACTCGCCCGCCTTGTGTTGCGAACGCGGTGAGGAGACCAAGAACGTGATCGCTCAGAGAGATCGCGGCAGGCAGACAGATGACCTTGTAGCGAGGCCCCAAGCCCTTCTCCAGATCAGTGACCGTCACGTACTCGAACGGGATATTGGCGTCGATCAGGGCTCTGCTGACGCCGACGCGGGCCTGCATAGGGTAGTCACGGAAGTGGTCACGGCCACGGAGCGAGACAGCGGCCCACATGGCGTCGTTGTCCCAATTCAGCAGGACTCCCACCAGAGGCTCTTTGTGCGCCTTCCACAACTCCTGGCGATAACGATCGGCCGCCTGCGCAATTTGTCCCGCTCGAATGGCCCGTGGCGAAGGTTCCCGTTGGCGGTTGAGCAGGGCGTATTCGCCACCCTCCCAACCGGCTTCCCGAGAGTTCCAGGTCCAAAGTCCGGCACCTTTGAAACCTGCGGCGAGGTAAGACAAGAGTAACTGCGTCATGGTGCCCTCGTTGACGCTGAAGCCCGGCGTGGACGCTTGCTCGCGTGCGTCCCACCCCTTGGCGCCGGTGAGTTGCTGCGGGCCTCCAGTGCTCTCCCAGGTGGCGCTCCAGCCACCTTTGAAAAGATCGTTCGCAAACGATGCCTGCATGTAGATGGGCCGGGTGACCTCATAGTTCACTTCGCCGAAGTGCCAGGCGAAATGGATGGAGGGGTAGAAGGAACCGGTGTTGGTCTGGGTGTCGGCAAGAGCCTCCATTTGGGTGGCCCGCCAGGCGAACGGGAGGAAGAGACCCATTTCACCCCCGGTGCGGGTAGGTACGAGCGGGAATTGCTGGTGGAAGCGCTCGGAGCCCGCCCGAATCTCGGCTGCATGGGTCTCTGCCTTGAAACGAAGAACATCGCGGACCCTGCTATATTCTCCACCGTACCCGCGGAGGCTATTCGCTTGGCTGGCGAGATCCGCAACCGCACGGTCAGCATCTTCCCAGGTGCGGAAGGGCTTCGGGTCAATGCCGATTTCGTATTCGTTCCACGCCTGCGCCAGGTGATCAGCAGACTTGTAGTTGCGGCGGAGCCACTGCTGAAACAGCGCAACATCTTCTTTGGGCAGGAATGGGTCCGGCGTGTGGCGAAAGCCCGGGAACTCGCCGTGAAGGATGTTCTGCGAAGCGGCCACTGCGGGGATCTGGCGGCGTAGAACCTCCTTCTGGTGGGCCCACAGTTTTGCTTCGTACTGTGGGCTGCCCGGCGAGATCCCGAGACGGGCCAGAAGTTGTGGCGTCACCGGTTCTTCTCCGGCTTTGCCATACCAGAAAGGGATGATGTCTTCCTCCAGAGCGATTTCCATGAGGCGCGCATCGGGCCATTCCGGGGAGCCCTGCACCTGTTTCAGGTTGTGGAAGCCCAGACGCTTCATGGTACGGAACTGGGCCCGGATCTCCGGTTCCGTAATACCCGCCCAGGGCAGAAACACGACCCCAAAGGGCATGGGAGCCTTCTCGCGAAACGCGCGCTGTACCGGACTGTCGTGCAGGCGGTCGTACAGTTCGGTCAACCAGGGATCGGCGGCGACTCCTGGCAGAGCGAGGGCGAAGAAAACCAGCGCGAAGAAAAGAGGTAGTGCTCGGTTGATCAGGGACATGATTTCGTACTTCACCAGTTTGCCTGAAATATGTGCGATACGCTGGCATGGATGGCTGAAAACTGGAAGATTCGTGAGGTCCGGGCCTTTGGCCTGCGGGGCAGCACCCCGGAGGGCGGGTGGTCAAATGAGCTCAAGCCGGAAGATTGCGTCCATACGCTGATCGCGGTCCTCACCGATGCGGGGACAGTCGGGTGGGGCAGCGTGTTCACCAGTGAAGCTCTGGTGAGGGGCTCTCTGGGAGTCCTGCGGCCTTTGTACGAAGGCGAGAACGCTCTGGAACCCGAGCGGGTGAGTGAGAAGCTTCACCAGAACACCTTCTGGCAGGGACGCGGCGGAGCGATCACGCACACCATCAGTGGCATTGACATGGCGTTGTGGGACCTTCTGGGTAAAGCCTGCGGACAACCGGTGGGGCGTTTGCTGGGAGGTCGGTATCGCGAGAGAGTACGGCCTTATGCGTCCCTGCTGATGCGGGAACCGGAGCAGATGGCCGACGAACTGCTCCCCGTGAAAGCGCAGGGTTTTCGTGCCTTCAAGATTGGCTGGGGGCCATTCGGGAAACGGGGCTATGCCGTGGACGAAGCGATTGTGCGGGCTGCGCGCGAAGCAATAGGTCCCGACTCCATGCTGATGGTGGATGCCGGGGCGAGCGATGCTTTCTGGCCGCAGGGTTACAAGTGGGCGTTGCGGACTGCCGAAATGCTGGCGGACTACGATGTTGCCTGGTTCGAAGAAGCGCTGGTTCCGGATGCGCTGGAAGATTACGTGTCGTTGCGAAGAGCGGCCAGTGTCCCGATTGCCGGCGGAGAAGTTCTCACGCGCCGCCAGAGCTTCCAGCCGTGGCTGGAAGCCGGGGCGTTCGACATCGTGCAGCCCGACGTCACCAAAGTCGGCGGCCTGAGCGAAGAACGGAAGATTGCATGGATGGCGCGGGAACATGGCGTTCGGTTTATCCCGCATGGCTGGAATACAGCGGTTGGGCTGGCCTCGGATCTGCAGATCGCGTCCGCCTTTGCCGATACGGATCTGGTGGAGTACCTGACCGGGTCTCCCTTCATTGACGAGATTGCGGCAGGTGGCTGGAAACTGGATGCCGAGGGGATGCTGGCGATTCCGGACAAGCCGGGTTTCGGGTTAGAAATCGATCTGGACGCCCTGGAGCGATACACCGGTATTTCCGCTGTCACTGCTTTAGCTGGATAATGGTTTCCATGAAACATCTCTTACTCACCGGGCTGATGACATGTGGTTTCGTGATTGCAGCGGACCCCGTACCTCCGGTCACATTTATTGGACATGACAAAGTTGCAGAAGCTCTGGCAAAGGGCGGGGGCATCGCCAAAGGTTCTGACCTGTCTGTTTCGGGAAGCCACCGGACAGCCGCAGGCAAGGTTGAGGTTCATGATAAGGAAACCGACATTATGTACGTCACTGAGGGCACGGCAACGCTGGTGACCGGTGGCACCATGGTGGGCGGCGCAGTGTCGAAGCCGGGGCAATGGCTGGGCTCAGATATCAAAGGCGGAGATACGCGCCATCTGGTGAAGGGCGATGTGGTGGTGGTTCCTGCGGGCACACCGCACTGGTTCAAAGAAGTACCGGCCTCGGGAGTCAGCTACTACGTGGTGAAGGTATTGAAGCCGTAGGGTACGCCACTTACCGCAGCGGGACCACGTTCTTTTTTTATGGACTCTTCGGGAGTAACAGTTCAGGTGGAGCGGGAAGTCTTGAGGCGGGATGGGCCTGTTGTGCCAAACCGTGTGAGCGGATGGCGTGGTTGAGGTAGTGGAGAGGGTTACGCTTCTGCATACGGCATGCTTGAGTGACGGTGAGGAGACGCGCCATGGTGACTTCGCCGTTGGCGTTTCTGCTGCCGAAGCTGGTCTTACGCCACTGGACAGCGCAACGGAGCGCACGTTCTGCCGAGTTGTTGGTGGGTTCCACTCCGTCCTTTTCGAGGAAGACGAAGAATTTTCCGCAGGGTTGGAACATGGCTTTGGCGAGGTTACGCATATCTCTGTCGCTGCTGTCTAGGTACCGGCCTGCAAGAGCGAAGAATCTCTTTTGGAGCGGAATCCATTTGTTGATCAGCTGTTGACGTGTGACGGGGCCGTAACGGACCTCTGGTCCGGCGCGAAAACGATGCCACAACCGGAACAGG